>ENA-OQNO01002435-OQNO01002435.1-human-gut-metagenome-genome-assembly--contig:-NODE-2435-length-10676-cov-3.041236_pt1 | contig 10676 bp, 5 predicted proteins | sample MGYA00242629_ERZ504880 | MGnify/ENA primary metagenome ERZ504880 (study PRJEB26092, sample SAMD00036377) | human gut metagenome | host: Homo sapiens | study: EMG produced TPA metagenomics assembly of... | reverse complement strand
CCGGCGTTCCAACACTCTAACTCTGTGGACCAGAAGGACGGCTGCAATGGATACGACGACAATGAACGCCGTCCAGAACCCCTGCGGGCCAAGGGGAGCGCCCCACAAATGCGTCCTGCCAAGCGTATACCCCACAGGCAGGGCGAACACCCAGTAGGAAATCAGCGTCACGTACAGGAGGGCCCGCGTATCGTTATACCCACGCAGAATACCGACGCTGACCACCTGCACGGCATCCGTAATCTGATAGGTCGCGGCAAACAGCAGCAAGTGCGACGCCAGCCCGAGCACCACCGGATCGTTGTTGTAGACGGCGGCGATCTGATGCCTCCAGAGGATGGTCACCAACGCCGTGAAACACGCCGCCATGCAGGCCAAAAGCCACGAAGATCGGCTCGCCACGCGGACGGCCTCCACCGACTTGCGCCCGAGGGCAAACCCCGTGCGGATGGTCGCCGCAGTACCGATGGACAACGGGACCATGAACAGCAACGAACTGAAATTCAGGGCGACCTGATGTCCCGCCACCTGAATGGCCCCGAGCGGCGCGATGAGCAGCGCCACCGCCGCGAACAGCGTCACCTCAAACAGCATGGCCAGCGCACCGGGAAAACCAATGCCCGCCAGTTTTTTGAGCGTCGCCCAAACGGGGACTTCCCATACCCGCCAGGTCATCAATTCCCGCAAGTAGGTATGCCGGCACACATACACCACCATCGTCAGAAACATGACCCAATAGACGATCGCCGTGGCGACGCCCGTACCCGGCCCGCCGAGCGCCGGGAGGCCGAGCTTGCCGAAAATCAGGATATAGTTGCACGGTATATTGATGAGCAGCCCCATAAAGCCCGCGAACATGGCCGGACGCATAAGCGCCATCCCCTCCATGCCGCAGCGCAAAGCCACGAACAGCAGGTAGGCAGGAGCGCCCCAGATGATCGCCCGCAGGTATTGCCCCGTCATGAGCCCGAGAGCCCCCTCAACGCCCATATCGGCGAGATGGAACGATACCAGATACACGATAAGGATGAGCGGAACCGAAATGAACAGCGCCATCCAGATACCCTGCCGCATGACGTGCCCGACACCCTGCATGTGTTCGCCGCTCCGCATGGACCCAGCCCCGCGAAGCTGCGCCACGCACGGCGTAACCGCGAGCAGCAGCCCCTGCCCGAACAGGACGAGCGGAACCCAGAGCGATCCGGCCAGCGCCACAGCCGCCATATCCACCGCCCCCACCCGGCCTGTCATGACCATATCCACAAACCCCATTGAAATCATGGCGATCTGCGCCAAAAGGGCTGGAACGGCAAGAGTAAGCTGCGTTTTCATTTCAGTGAGATAGGCTCGACGCTTCGTAGACATGAAAGACCTCAAAAAGGAAAAAAGGAGAAAGACAACCCTCCTTGAAACACTGTCTCAAGGAGGGTCGGCGGACTATAACTGGAACAGATAAAAAGGCAATCGCTTCTCATGCCCGAGAAAGCGGAAAAAAGGCGTTTCGATGTTTAAATCGGAGCTCCCCTTCCACCGAAAAAAGGGGCGCTCCAATCCGGGCGCCCCTTTTTCGGGTCAAACGCTCAGATCATCAGTAGGCTGAACCTTGCGGCCTGCGGTCAACAGCAGCGCGAAGCAAATCAGCGCTATGGCGATACCCACGATATTGGACAGCTCGTAGGACATGCCGAAGCCCATCGTCTTCTCAAAGCAGATATACACGGCGCTCACGGCAGTCATGAAGCAAGCGGGCACGGAGGCAATCCAATGGAACTTGCCGCGATGCAGCAAGTAGGCGGCCGCAGCCCACAACATAATGGCGGCGAGGGCCTGGTTGGCAAATCCGAAGTAACGCCACAGCATCCCAAAGGGAATGAAGTTCAAAGCGACGCCCACGACAAACAGCGGGACGGCTATCATCAGGCGGTTCTTGTGCGGGCGCTGATCATAGCCGATGGCGTCGGCAATGGTCAAACGGGCAGCACGGAAGGCCGTATCGCCGGAGGTCACGGGCAGCACCACAACGCCGAGGACGGCAAGGGCGCCACCAAACACGCCAAGCAGTTCCACGGAGATGTTGTTCACGACCAGCGCGGCGTTCCCCTTGGGGCCGAGGGCGGCGGCAAGAGCGGCCGTATCGGAGTAGAAGGACATGCCGAGGGTCACCCAGATAAGCCCGATAACGCCTTCCGCAATCATCGCACCGTAAAAGATCTTACGGCCATGCTTTTCGTTGTTGATGCACCGGGCCATCAGCGGAGACTGCGTGGCATGGAAGCCGGAGCAAGCGCCGCAGGCGATGGTAATGAACACCAGCGGCCAGGCGGGCAGGCCGGAGGGGCTATGCATGGTCCATTCGATGTTGCTGTAGAAGGTGTACCCCTTGAAGGCCAGAGCGCCCAGCAGCCCAACGGCCATGAACACCAGCAGTACAGCGAAGAACGGATAGACGCGGCCGATGATCTTGTCCACGGGCAGAATAGTGGCAAGGAAGTAGTACGCAAAGATGATCGCCACAAAGAGCATACTGTGCATACCGGTCAACTGGGACAGCAGGCCAGCGGGCCCCGCCACGAAGACCACGCCCACCAGAATGAGCAGCACGACGGCGAACACGCGCATGAGCTTCTTGATGAGGTCGCCGAGGTTGTACCCGACGATGTCCGGCACGGACTTGCCGTTATAACGGACGGACAACATCCCCGAGAAGTAGTCATGTACGGCACCGGCGAACACGCATCCGATTACGACCCACAGGAGAGCTATGGGACCGTAGAGGGCACCAAGGATCGGCCCGAAGACGGGGCCAAGACCGGCAATGTTCAGCAGCTGGATCAGAAACACCTTGGTAGGGCTCATCTCCACATAGTCCACACCGTCAGGCATTTTGCAGGCAGGCGTGGGGCGGTTGGGATCAGGCCCGAACACCTTTTCCACAATGGCACCATACACACACTACCCAGACAGCAGCCCTGCCAGGGCCAACACAAAATACATCCATGAAGGCATACAATTCCCCCTCTAAACGTGAGTGTTACGGAACACCCTCCCTTACGGCAAGGAGATTGCTCCACTACCGCAGAAGTCTAATCCCGGCGTTCTTTCCGAGTCAAGGGGAGAAGTGCTTTTTGCGCAATAGGATACAAAACCAGTCCGTATGCTTTGGGATCCACGCATTGCACGGTCAGGAATCCTCTCCAGAGCCCGTGCAGCGCGTCAAATACAAAAAGAGAAGGGAGCCGAAACTCCCTCCTCATCAAAGCTAACCGAAGCCAGCTACAACTAGAACTTGTAGTTCAAGCTCATAGCAGCCTTGAAGTTATTTTCATTGTAGGTATTGCTACCCCACAGGTTTTCATCGTAGTCCAAATTGATGTAACCCAATTCGAAGGCAAGGGTAAGGTTCTGGTAGATATTGTACTTAGTGTCGATATTGACTTCCCACATACGGTCATGATGGGTCAGGTACAGGTCGTTGCCTACGCCGGTCATGCTAGCAACAGTACCACCATTCTTGACCAACATCCCAGAATTGTTCGTACCCTGAATGAAGCCAACACGAAGGACGTGAGAGAGATCTTCCATGAAGGAGATGTCCTTCAACTCAGCAACGATACCCCACGTGCCAGCAAGGCTCGTCCCATTGAAGGTGGCAGAACGGTTGTAGGTACCACCATCGAAGCCGTAAGAGGTCAACGCCACGTCGGAATCGATGACAGGCATGCGTTCGGAACCGTCGTTCGCATTCTTGTCATCACCAGAGGCATACCAGAAGGTCAACGCAGGAGTCATGTAGTCAAGCTTGTATTCACCAGCGAGAGCAGCATACCAACCGGAACGCTTCATATCGAAGTTACCGACGTTGCCCATGTCAACACTGCCATACGCAAAGTCGGCGGCGACGCGGAAGGGATCAAACAGAGTCATTTCGGCAGTAATACCGCCCCACCAAGCATTGCCGTGGTCATCAAGCTTGGCCCCCCAGTGAGCATCAGCACCAGCAGGAAGCAAGCCAGCAGCCACACCAGTTTTATTGTTACCTCCAGCACCGAATTCGGTATCACGACCAATGATGCTGTACATACCAAAGGGGGTCACCTTCACACCATCGAAGGTCAACGGAACGGTCAAACCCACCACGTCCATGGCATCATGCTTATTTCCATAGGTACCATCCATACGATTGCTGTAGTCATTGTAAGGACGCAACCAGAAGAGGGCGGCACCCACGTTTTCGGTAAACTGACCGGACACGGTGATACCGGCACCGTCGGTGTCAAGCACGGCCATCGGCACGGCGAAGGTCGGAACGCCGAAGGGCTGAAGGCCCATACGAACTTTGGCATCGGTCTGGGGGATCACCCAGTCAACATAGCTGTAACGAACCTTCACTTCCTTGCCGTCGTTGCCCAGAGCAGCACCAGACTTGGCTTCGCCCCAATTCTGGTGACCGATTTCAAAGAACACGACGCCCTTCAGGGATTCGGAAGCAATGACGTCGATCTGGGTACGCAGACGAGTGGAAGCACGGAAGTAGTCACCGTTGTTGTCGCTGGAAACGGCACGATCAGCCCAAGACAAGTTATTCTGCCAAATGCCCTTGGCCTTGATATCAGCAGCCTGAGAACCAGCAGCAGCGCCGAGCACGAGGCCGGCAGCAAGAAGCAGAGTCACGATGCGCTTCATTTGTATTCCTTCCTTCTTAAATAAAATTCCTTGATCGACGAACACAGGACAATCCAGTGTTCGCGTTTCTTTTCTCATAACTCTAAACCGAGATCAACCCTTTTTGTAAAAAAATTTAAACTTCGTGATTCTCACCCCTCTCAAACAGGCCAAAAAGGCAAAATCCCTGTACCGTCCCTCAAGGCCGACGTGGTTTACCCCCTCCGAAAAGCAGGGCTTGACGGGACGGCACAAGTACGCAAATAGTCGCATGGTACGGTTGCTCAACGCTCCCGCCTCGCATCCGCAGACCTCTTTTTAAGGATAGACGCATGGGTTTCTTCTCAAGTATCAAACGGCTGTGGTCATCGAATAAAACTGCTGAAACTCCGGAAACGCCACAGGTCCCGGCGGAGGAAGCACTGGCCGCGCAGCCAGCGGAAACGGAAGACGGCGCATCTCACGAAGAATCTTCCGTTTCCGACGCGCCACAATCTCCTGTGGAGTTTTTGGAAAAACTGCCGGAAACGGCAGCCGCAGAGCAGCAACAGGCCGATCTGGAAATGGATCAGCTCGCTGCCGGACAATCTCTTGAACCGGACGGGCAAGCTCCCGCACCTGCGGCTGCCGCCCAACCTGCCCCTCAGCCCGACGCCCCGAAGGAACCTTCCGGATGGCACGATACGCTGCTGCTTACCCTCCGGGAAGCCGAACCGCGCCTGTCCGTGTGGCTGTCCATCGCTCTGGAAGATCTCGGACCCGACGCACGCACGGGCGACGAACTCTGGGAGCGTGTCCGCTTCCTTTTGACCGCCCTTGGAGCTCCGGAGAACGAAGCCGATGCCTTCGTCGCCGACTTCGCCGCATGGGCCGCGCGCATGGAATACGAAGAAGTGGCGGACTTCCGTTCGGAACTGCAGTACCGCCTCGCCCTTGCTCTCGATCTTGAGGACGAAGAGGATGAACGCAACCGCATTTTCCTCAAGCTGCATCAAGGGCTGGAACGGACCCGTGAACAGCTCGGCAAAGGGCTCTCCACCCTCTTCGCCAGCCACGGCGACCTGTCCGCCGACTTCTGGGACGAATTGGAAGAACTCTTCATTATGGCGGACATGGGCGTCGAAGCCGCGACCGAGCTGTGCAAACGCCTCAAGTCCCGCGCGCGTGCCGCTTCCGCGACCACTCCCGAGGAACTTCGTCCTCTCCTCGCCGCGGAGCTGGAAGACATTTTCCGCATCCCGCGCCGCGTCGTCGCGGTCAACCCGCCCGAGGTCGTTCTGATCATCGGCGTCAACGGCGTAGGCAAGACCACGACCATCGCCAAACTGGCCTACCGCGCCCGTATGCAGGGCAAAAAAGTCCTCCTTGCCGCCGCCGACACCTTCCGGGCCGCCGCCGTGGAACAGCTCGGCATTTGGGCGGAACGCACGGGTTCCGGTTTCCACTCCAAGGGGCAGGACGCCGATCCCGCCGCCGTGGCGTGGGAGGCGATGGATGTCGCCATCAGGGATCAATACGATATTCTGTTTATCGATACCGCCGGACGTCTGCACACCAAGAGCAACCTGATGGATGAGCTCCACAAGATCCGGGAAGTCATCGCCCGCAAGCATCCCGGCGCTCCGCACCGCAGCATCCTTATTGTAGACGCCACCACCGGTCAGAACGCGCTCCAGCAGACAAAAATATTCAAGGAAGCAGCAGGGATCGACGAACTTATCCTGACCAAGCTTGACGGCACCGCCAAGGGCGGCGTCGCCGTGGCCGTTTCCATGCAGTACGGTATCCCGATCACCTACGTCGGCCTTGGCGAAAAAATGGAAGACCTCCGCCCCTTCAACGGGGATGACTTCGCTAAGGCGCTCCTTGAGCAGTAAAAAATTGATAAAAAGGGAGGAGCTTTTCTGGAAAAGGCGCCCTCCCTTTTCTCTAGGATGGGTTCACTTTGAAAGGATTGGAAATATTGGGGAAGGGGAACTTTTCTGAAGAAAGCTTCCCCTTCCCCAAATCTACCCGCGTAGAGTCCGCCACACCCTTTCCAAAATTTTTTGTGCCTATCGAGTCCCCGTTCACGATTCTTTCTGAGGCAGGTTGCCTTTGGAACACGCTATTTGAAAGTGGAAATACCCTGCCGTCCCACCCTTCTCCTCCCAACCCTTTTGACTTTTTTCCGTTTTTTTCCGAAAGTATGTCACCCTTTCACACGCGACCCATCCTCAAAAAACACACTTTGGAGTGGGCAAGACGTTTGGGGGAAACACGGAAAAGCGCTCTCGCTTCTTCGCCCTTCCGCCTTGCCCCTGTTTCCTACGCCGGAGACCTGCATGTACGACATCGACGATCTGAAAAACCTTGTGGATATGGCGGCGGGCGGGCGCAGCCCCGCCGACCTTCTCATTACCAACGCGAAGCTGGTGGACGTGCTGACCGGCGAAATCCGGGAAACGGACGTCAGCGTGGGCGGAGGCAAAATCCTCGGCTTCTCGCATACCGAGGCGGTGAAAGTCGTTGACGCGCGAGGAGCCTACCTGCTGCCCGGCCTCATCGACGCCCACATCCATATCGAATCCAGCATGGTGAGCCCCGCGCGTTTCGCCGGGCTGGTACTCCCGCACGGCACCACCAGCGTCGTGGCCGATCCGCACGAAATCGCCAACGTCCACGGACTGGAAGGCATCCGGTACATGCTGGAAAACGGGCGACACCTGCCGCTCAATATTTTTATCGCCCTCCCCTCCTGTGTTCCGGCGACGCCGTTCGAGGATTCCGGCGCGGTCCTTTCCGCTGAAGAACTGGAAGAGCTCATCGACGACCCCAAAGTGACCGGTATCGGCGAAATGATGAACTTCCCCGGCGTCGTCTCCGGCGACTACGACGTACTGGCAAAAATCCAGCTCGGTACGTCCCACGGCAAAATTGTGGACGGACACGCCCCCGGATTGCTTGGCCGGGATCTAGACGCCTATCTCGTCACCGGCATTACGAATACCCACGAGTGCGCCACGCTTGAGGAGATGCGCGAGAACCTTCGCCGGGGCAGCTACATCCTTATACGCGAAGGCTCCGCCGCCAAGAACCTCCGAACGCTCCTGCCCGGCGTTACGCCCGGCAACGCGCGGCGCTGCGCGTTCTGCTGCGATGACCGCCATATTGAGGATATCGTTTCCGACGGCCACATGGACAACCATCTGCGCCTCGCGGTAGGCATGGGGATGGATCCGGTACAGGCCATCACCATGTGCACGCTCAACGCCGCGGAGTGCTTCGGGCTGCGCAACAAGGGAGCCATCGCCCCCGGCAGGGATGCCGATTTCATCCTTGTGGACGACCTCAAGGCATTCCGCGTGCGCAAGGTATTCACGGCGGGACGCCTGATCGCCGAAGACGGCCGCGTCCTCATCCCGCTGGATGACGCGGCCGCGGGAGCGCCTTCCCACTCCATCCACCTCAAGCCGCTGGCCGAGGATGCCCTGTCCTTGCCTGTCCGTACCGGAAAAGCCCGTGTCATCGGCATTGAGCCCGCCTCCCTCGTTACGAAGAGCCTCGTCCGCGAGGTGAATACCGATGATGCGGGATGCTTCCAGTCCGCGCTGAATCCCGGCCTGACCAAGATCGCGGTCATTGAGCGGCACAAGAGGACGGGGAAACTCGGCATCGGGATTCTGGAAGGCTATGGGCTCACGGGAGGGGCCATAGCGACGACCATTTCCCATGACTCCCACAATATTGTTGTAGCGGGCGACAACGACCCTGATATGCTGCTTGCCGTCCGTGAGTTGGCGGACATGGGCGGCGGCATCGTCTCCGTGCATGGAGGGGCCATCCGGCGTCTGCCCCTCCCCATCGCGGGCCTCATGACCTCCGCCGATCCGCAGGAAGTCAATGCCGTCCTTCACGATATGCTCGTTGCCGCGCGTGCGGAACTCGGTATCCCCGAAGACGTCGAACCGTTCATGACCCTCAGTTTCATGGCTCTTCCCGTCATTCCGGAACTCAAGCTGACTGCCCGCGGCCTGTTCAACGTCAACACTTTTTCCTTCGTCGGCGTAGAAGCCGACTGACGAGGTGCGCCATGCCCAGACTGTTGCCCGGGACCTCTCCCGAAACCGACCTCTACGCTCTTACCGACGACGAACTGTCTCTCGGGCGTCCGACGGTTGAAGTCGCCAAAGCCCTGCTCGACAGCGGCATCAAGATCCTCCAGTACCGCGAAAAAGAAAAAAAGGCCGGACAGATGCTCAAAGAGTGCCTGGAGTTGCGCCGCCTGACCCGCGAGGCTGGTGCCTGCTTCATCGTGAATGACCATGTCGACATCGCTGTCCTCTGCGAAGCCGACGGCGTGCACGTCGGCCAAGAGGATCTCCCCGTCGAGGCCGTGCGCCGTCTCGTTGGCCCGGACATGATCATCGGCCTGTCCACCCATACCCCTGATCAGGCCCGCGCGGCCGTGGCCTCCGGTGCGGACTATATCGGGGTCGGCCCCATTTACCCGACGCAGACCAAAAAGGACGTTTGCGCCGCTGTAACCCTCGATTATCTTGATTGGGTGGTTGCCAACATCACCCTGCCTTTCGTCGCCATCGGAGGCATCAAGCGCCACAACATTGCGGACGTCATCGCGCACGGCGCCCGCTGTTGCGCCATCGTTTCCGAATTCGTCAGCGCTCCCGACATTCCCGCCCGCGTTGCCGAAGTCAGAAGCGCAATGAAAAAATAGTGTTTTTACAGGCGGGAGGAGAAATTATTCCCTCTCGCCGCCATGTTGCGCGATGGGGGGCGGGCGCATTCCTGTAGTGCTTTGCAGGAAGCGCTTGACCTCCGGCTGATACGGTCATATGTGTTCGACATGAACGGAATCTTCCATACTCCCAAGCGGTTCGCTCTGCTTCTCCTCGCCGCGTTCGCGCTGGCGAACGGTCCCGTGTGGGCCGCTCCGACGCCTGTCGCCGACAAGGGCGGAGATAAGAAGGAAGAGGCCGTATGGGGCGAAATGCCCGCTGGAGCCAAGACAACCTACATCGGCATCCACGGCGGCACTGTGCCAGTCAGCCTGCTGACGGCGGGGGACGGCTCCCCGATGATCGCACTCGTGGGCCTGACCGGAAGCGATTTCCTGAACTTTTTGCGTACCAACGACAGATTGCAGGAAGAGCCCCTGTTTGCCGACAATACAGGGATCTACGCCCCGGGGGCGCACCCTTCGGACATAAGCGACAGCCCCGTACAGCCGACAGCCGCTGACGTACCTACGCCACAGCCCACTGGGAATGCGACGCAACCCATAACCGGGAACGCTACACAACCGATGGCTCCAAGCGAGCAGGCAGTGCAGCAAACCGCCGACAACCAACCGACCGAACTTCCGGCAACCGATCCCGCCATTCCATCTGAGAGCAATGCAACACTGCTTCTGGCGGGCTCTTCTTCCGGGGATATCCCGGTAATCTATGCAACAGGGCGAAATTTTGAACGACTGAGCCTTGTCCCGGCCAACTGGGCTCCCTTTGGCCTGACTGAAAAGGCCCTTTCCCTTGAAGGGGAAGTGAAAGTTCTCGCCCCGCCCAAGATGATGCCCAAGCGGCACACCATAAAAAAGAAACGGCATTAGCCGTTGGACGTCCCCCCTAAGAGGAGGAAGGAGCTTTTCCTTCCCCCTCTTTTTTATACGGCTCAGGCTTTACGTAGCAGGGGAGGAGTTACCGAGAACGTCCCTACCCTTTTCCCGTCCTTTCTTCATGCTTACCCAGAGGTTTTCCGTGCCTCTGCTTAAGTGAATGCAAAAGGTGGAGAGGAAGCGAATAAGCCGATTAAGGAGCGAACCGGGCGGGTAAAGCTGTAGGAAAAAAAGCTGGGGGGAGGAAACCCGAAGGGAGGGGGGAGGGAGAAACAGCAGGAGGGGCTTGCGCCTAGCCTGAGGCTTGGGGAGGGGTGGCCCGTGATGGGGATGGGCTTCGGGCAAAACAAAGGGCCGTCCTGGATAGGACGGCCCTTTGGAAATAAAGTCTTGGCGTTGT
>ENA-OQNO01002434-OQNO01002434.1-human-gut-metagenome-genome-assembly--contig:-NODE-2434-length-10677-cov-2.722464_pt1 | contig 10677 bp, 7 predicted proteins | sample MGYA00242629_ERZ504880 | MGnify/ENA primary metagenome ERZ504880 (study PRJEB26092, sample SAMD00036377) | human gut metagenome | host: Homo sapiens | study: EMG produced TPA metagenomics assembly of... | reverse complement strand
GCCACCGACAAGGCAAGTTATGCATCCATGGTGGAAGAAACCGTGAAACATACCGGCAGGATCGATATATTAATCAATAATTTCGGTGTGGGAAAGCCCTCAGAGGATTTGGACCTGGTAAACGGAAATGAAGAGGCTTTTTTCGAGATACTGGACTTGAACTTAGGCAGTGTTTACCGCATAACCAAACTGGTCATCCCACATATGATTCAGGGCGGCGGCGGTTCCGTAGTAAACATCTCATCCATCGGCGGTATGATCCCGGATATCACCAGAATAGGCTATGGTGTGTCCAAAGCAGCAGTGAATAACATCACCCAGCAGATCGCTATGCAGTACGCACGCCAGAACATCCGCTGCAACGCCGTCTTACCCGGTCTTACAGCCACAGATGCAGCATTGAAAAATATGCCGGAAGCATTTATTAAATCTTTTTTGTCCCATGTACCGTTAAACAGAATGGCTTCTCCGGAAGATATCGCCAACGCCGCACTGTTTTTTTCCAGTGATGATTCTTCTTACATCACAGGACATATTCTGGATGTTGCCGGGGGATATGGAATCGGCACCCCTCAATATGCTGATGTGATCAGGTCAGCGGATAAATAAGCAGCCAGCTCCGTAATTTCTTTTGTAAAAGATCACAGTCCGATTATTGGCTACAAAAATGCCATAACGTCCCAATTTATGTGTTATTTGCCCCACAATTCAATGGATGCGATCCACTTCATCTGCTGAATAAGGCATAAATATCACGGAAATTGGGATAATTCCCCAATATCGCAAACAGGCAATTCCTTTTCCCCTAATTCAGCAAAATAAATATTCCCAATTTACTCTTTTCGGTTTATAATTCTTAATATAGTGTCTGATTTTTATAATTCCAGTCCAATTTCCGTAAAAAACATTAAAATATTGTCATTATTAACATCACGTTTTGCAAGGAACTCACATGTAAGACAAGACGTTTCGCAAAGAACTCACATGTAAGACGAGACTTCAAAAGGACGTTTCGAAAGGAGGCAGCACAATGAAAAACAATCCTGTCAACAGTGAAATTCTTCGGGAACAGGTTACACATGGTAATCAGGATTTTCAGTTACAGCTTTATAAAGATATGGAATACCATGAAAAAGGATTAATCCTTTATAATCACTGGCATGAAGAAGCAGAAATATTTTTTGTTACGGAAGGAGCAATCGAACTTGTCGTAGACGGTATTTCGATATTTGCCGAGAAAAATACCGTGGTTCTGATTCCGCCCAATCTCCTCCACTGCGCTTACCAATACCAAAATCAAAAATGCCGTTTTACATCCATCGTTTTCCATGCAGATTTTATTGCCAGTAAGAATCCGGACATCATCCAGACACAGCAGCTGGACCCCTTTTTTGACAATACCTTTATCTCCTCCTATGTATTGTCTCATACGGAGCGGAAAAACGAAACGGTACAGCAGCTTTTAGCTGATCTGATACATAATTATTCCTCTTTTGAACCTTATCGGGAACTTATTATTAAGGGCTGTCTCTATCAGATTTTGTATCATTTGCTGCAGAAGGAGAAAAAGCATAATCTGAAATCGGTCTCTGACTATGTTAACGAAGAGAGGAAAAAGAAAATCCTCAGCTTTATGGAGGCAAACTATCAAAATCCTCTGGATCTGAATGAACTTGCTACCGCTATTTCTCTGAGCAAAGAACAGTTCTGCCGTTTTTTTAAACATTCTTTTCGCACCACACCCATTCATTACCTGAACAAATACCGCATTAACCGGTCCATGGATTTGTTAAAGGAAACCAGTAAATCTATTATAGAAATCGCAATTGAGGTAGGGTTTGACAGCAGCAATTATTTTTCTGTCTCATTTAAAAAAGCAACCGGAATGACCCCAAGCCAATTTCGTAAAATGACATGATTTTAATAATCTCTGACAGAATCGTAAATGCATTTTCTCTGAAAGAATTATATAATACAAGCAAATATAATTTATAGGAGGTTCGATATGTCATTCTTTACTCGTGGAGAAAATTATCTGGAATATCATAATGCCGGTGAAACATTACGGATTATGGCGTGGGGAAAAAACAGTCTGCGCGTGATTTCTGTACCTAACGGTCCGCTGGATCTCTCCAGCAGTGCACTGCTCCCTCAGGAGACAGTACAAACCATCATTACAGCCGGTGAAGACACCGCAGAGATTTCCAACGGAAAAATCTCGGCACTTATTGATACCCGCGGCTGGAACAGTGCTGCTGTTGTAACTTTTTACAACGACAGGAAAGAAGTGATTTTAAAAGAAATAGATGGCGGAGGCGCACTGATTCGCAGAGCGCGGCATTTTAATCCATATGTAGGGGGAGATTACCGCCTGAAAGTTACTTTTGAATCCGATCCCCAGGAAAAGATCTACGGCATGGGACAGTATCAGCAGGATATTCTGGATCTAAAAGGATGTAATCTGGAACTGGCACACCGTAATTCACAGGCATCTGTTCCTTTCTATGTTTCCAGTTCAGGCTATGGATTTTTCTGGCATAATCCGGCGGTAGGCAGTGTATCCTTTGGTAAAAACACAACGGAATGGAGAGCTGACAGTACGAAGAAAATGGATTATTGGATTACCGTTGGTGATAATCCTGCTGAAATAGAATCCCAGTACAGTACCGCAACCGGCAAAGCACCTATGATGCCTGAATACGGATTAGGTTTTTGGCAATGCAAACTGCGCTATTATAATCAGGAACAGGTTCTGAAAATTGCACGGGAATACCATAAGCGCAAAATACCTGTTGATGTATTTATTATCGATTATTATCACTGGCCCCGCTGCGGCGATTTCCGTTTTGATGAGAATTTCTTCCCGGACCCTGAAGCAATGGTGGAGGAACTCCGGTCTTATGGCATGGAAATAATGGTTTCTGTCTGGCCTCAGGTTGACTGGCGCAGCGAGAATTTTGAGGAGATGCAGCAAAAAGGTCTGTTAGTCAAGACCGATCATGGCATGAATGTCCAGATGAATTTCCAGGGAAATAATGTATTTTATGATGCCACCAACCCGGAAGCCAGAGAATACGTCTGGAATAAATGCAAAGACAATTATAATAAATATGGCATAAAAGCATTCTGGCTGGATGAAGCTGAACCGGAATTTGGCACCTATGATTATGACAATTACCGTTATTATAGCGGAAGTGTATTACAGCAGGGAAATATCTATCCTAAGGAATACGCCCGTGGCTTTTATGAAGGGCAGAATTCCAATGGCCAGAAAGACATCCTGAACCTTGTTCGCTGTGCCTGGGCAGGCAGCCAGCAATATGCCGCCTTAATCTGGTCGGGAGATATCCACTCTACTTATCAGGACTTTCGTAATCAGATTGTTGCGGGATTGCAGATGGGACTATCCGGAATTCCATGGTGGACTACCGATATCGGCGGTTTTCATGGTGGCAATATACACGATGCGGACTTCCAGGAACTATTGGTTCGCTGGTTCCAATTCGGTGCATTCTGTCCTGTAATGAGGCTTCACGGCAACCGCCTTCCACGGGAACCCCTCTATAAAGCAAACGGGGAAGAAACAGAAGGTACCGGTGCAGATAACGAAATCTGGAGCTATGGGGAAGAAAACTACCAGATTATGAAAAAGTTCATCGGAATACGTGAATTGCTCCGGGATTATACCCGAAACCTGATGGAAGAAGCACATAAAAATGGTGCCCCCGTTATGAGAACGATGTTCTACGAATTTCCAAAGGACACAGTTGCCTGGGATCTGAAGACCCAATACATGTACGGTTCCGATATTTTAGTTGCACCTATGGTAGAAGCCCACGCTGTTTCCCGAAAAGTGTATCTGCCAGAAAACAGCAGCTGGACCTCTGCAAGAACCGGCGAGGTTTTCCAGGGCGGACAATGGATAGATGCAAAAGCAGACATCGATACGCTTCCTGTATTTCTTCGTGACGGCAGACAAAGTTACCTGATCAGACAGATTTAAATCATTTGTGCACCGCCCGCAAACAAGGCAGTATATGTGCTTCAGCATATATACCGCCTTGTTTTGTAACTTATAGACCTCACACTTCTTCCACCGGAAGTATAATTTCCGTCACCGCCCCAAAGCCATCATCCATATTAGAAAAATGGATTTGTGCTTTATCTTTATACATTAACCGCAGTCTCTGCACCGCATTTTGAAGTCCTACATGCCTCCTGCCGTCATAGACAATATTATTCCCCTCCTCCAGCGCTCCCAGCACTTCTGGGGGAAATCCTTTTCCGGTGTCAGACAGGGTCACATACATATATTTTCCATCTTCATGTTCTTCCAGAGCCAGATACATGGTGATTTCAATATGCTGATCCAGGGAAACCGCATGGATGACTGCGTTTTCCACCAGCGTCTGCAGCAGAAGTGCAGGAAGAAGGCAGGCACTCACATCATCATCCTGTATTACTTCGAAGGCAAAAGCCCCGTCTCCATACCGGAGTTTCTGTATGCGTATATAATTCAAAACGTGCTTCAATTCCTCTGAAACCGTCCGCTTAGAAGACGCATCCCGAAAAATATATCGCATATAATCTGAGAGCATTCCGGTAATGGTAACAATTCTGGATTCTTTTGCTTCCTCGGCTATTCCATGGATAATGCTCAGGCAATTGAGGAAAAAATGAGGATTGATCTGCTCCTGAACGTAATCCAGTTCGATTTTCTGCCGCTCCAGTTCCTTTTCATAAATCTCAATTTTCAGCTGCTTGATTTTTCGTAAGAGCCCTTTGAACTCATTGCTCGCCTGTTCCAGTTCAATAATATTGTTGGTTCCATTTTCATTGATCCACTGTTCCTCTTCTGTCCGCTTAAGCCCATCGATAAACTGCCTCATGGGAACTAAAATTCTGCGGTAATAATTATACGCTCCAAATAAAAGACCTGCTGCAATCAGGACTGCAAAAATTGTAAGAAACATCTGCATCTGAATTACATTCTCCAATATGCCATGCTCCGGATAAATAATCATGTATATCCTTCCGCTGTATCCGATTTTATAACTGTACAGTTCTTTCTGATCTTGAGCCATTGACTTTTGAATCAGTTCATCATATTCATATTTCTGAGAATCTTTCACTGTCATAATAGCTCCATCCGGTTTTTGTATAAACGGAATGACCTGATACCCCTTCGTCTTCTGAGTCAGATTGTGAAAAATCCATTCCACAGGAATCAGACAGCCGGATGCCACGCCGTCTACGTAGCATAAACCTGCGATATAGTCCTTCTCCCCATCATTAAAATAAGTCCATTTTGCAATATTTTTATCCTTGTCCGCTTTCAGAAAAGACAGCAGGCGCCTGATCTTTTCACTTTTCTGACTGGAACGATAGTAAATTCCGGTATCCAGAATCAACAGGTCTGACTGGCTGTCATAAACATAGAAGTTACTGGCTTCCGCATATCTGATTTTCAGAATCTGATTCTGCTCCATCACATTCAGAAGCAGACTATAGTACTGTCCGTCTGTAGGTCCGATGTCAGATGGAATCTGTGCAATATCCAGTTCACGGCTCATCCGCGTTATCTGTTCCGCATGAATCTGTTCGATATCACGGTTGATCTGCGTCACATAAAGCTCCGCCGTATCCTTGATATATTGGTAAGCCAGCGTCCTTGCCTGTTCCATCCCCCGGAACATAATCACCAGAACAGCCAGCAGAAGCAAGACCACCGGAACCAGAATCCGCATCGTCATTTTTGCAAAACTTCCCCGTTTTTTATAAAAAAGTAATTTTGTTATTTTCATGAAATGTTCTCCATTTATATTGAAGCACGCAGATGGCTGTAATGTATCAAACACGCAAAACAGCACTTAGCAGCAACTCTCAAATGTTCCTGCTAAGTACTTCATCAAATTATTTTTTGAATTTTCTCAAAGTTATTTTCAAAGCATATTTGAAATTTCATCTTCCTGACTGTCGTGCTAGAGCGTGTTTTAAAATTGCTTTCTGGCAGCTGTGCGTCACACTTTGTGGAAGAATCAGCCTTTATTTGCGTCCTGGTAAGCCTGAAATGCTGTATCATGAATCTTCACCAGGTCCTGTAGTCCCATGGTGTCTAATTGCTTCAGATAAGCATCCCATTCATTTTCAATACCTCCGTCCACTACCCAGTGGGCAAACTGTGCTTCCACATATTTGTAGATATCGGTTCCAATGGTTGTCAGCTGTGTCAGCTCCTCTTCCGTATATTTCAGCATGGGCAATCCGATGTTCCGGTCTGTTTTCACATACTGTTCATTGACCTTATCTTCTGCAAGCTTAATTCCGTCCCCCTGATCTTCCGGCAGAATAACTTTGGAATAAAAGTCTTCATTCATATATTTGGGACCAAAATCACGCATGGAATTAGACCAGGCGGAAGTATCCAGCGAACTTCCATCGGTGGGAACCATAACTTCATAAGTGCCATCGTCATTTTTCTTAATCTGATCCGGTATGGAGCCGTAATAAGTCTGCAGGGACACCTCATCATCATAGAACTGATCCGCATACTGAAGCAGTTTTTCCGGATTTTTACAATCCTTTGTCAACACCAGTTCACGATCTGATACATCCAGAAAACTGGGGGCATATTCTACGTAATGTCCGCCATCAGGCCCCTCCAGTGCAGGAACAACCTCATACTGGTCTGCTACCGGTCCGGCTACGGCGTCAGCGGTCCATCCGGTAATCAATCCCACTTTTGCAGACTGAATTTTACTGGTAGCCATAGACGCTTCCTGCGTGAAAAATTCAGGATCCAGTATCCCTTTCTGGTACATTTCATTGAGCCACATTATGCCCTCTTTATAATTCTCCTGGGCAGGCATAAATACAGGTTTCCCTTCTGAATCCAGCCCCATATAATTATTATCCCGACTTACAATGGTAGCAAACGGAGCCATCAGATCACGCATGGTATTACTTGCAACATACTGTCCGGCATTTCCGGTTATACCGATTTCATTTCCCTTATCACCATCTCCATCTGCGTCTTCCGTCACAAATTTATAGAGAACCTCTTCCAGTTCCTGATAGGTTTTCGGCATTTCCAGGTTCAGATTCTGCAGCCACTTTTTATTGATATACATGCAGTTTCCATCTACTTTCGGACGCAGCGGAGCTTTTTTGGGAAGGCTGTAAATCTTGCCGTCACGATCGGTTATTCTGGCTTTCAGTTCCGGTTCTTTTTCCAGCACTTTCTTAAGATTAGGCATGTTTTGATCTATCAGATCAGACAGCTCCAGAAAATAAGATTTGTTTTGTGCAATGTCTGTATCCTTCAGGCATATATTTCCCCAGAACGCATCCGGCAGCTCCCCGGAAGCCAGCAGCAGCGATTTCTGCTCCTGCCAGTCTGTATCGTAATAAACCTTCCAGTCAAGCTTTACACCTCCCTTATCTTCCATTTCTTTCATAATCCCCTCATGGAGATAGTCAATGGGCCAGGTATCTGTCCAGCGGACGGTTACGATTTGAAAATCATTTTTCCCACTATCCGCTGACTGCTCGGATTCCCCGGAACCCTCTCCCTGACATCCAGCCATCATAGAACCTGCAAGGACTGCTGCCAACAACATACACATTACTTTTTTTGCTTTCATACTTTTTCTCCTTTTTCTCTTATCTTTATTGCCGCGAGCAACGAACCAAACGGACACGCTGGCGCGTCCATTTGGCGACTGCCGCGAGGGTCTGATAATTCCTTCCCGCCATCTGCACGCCCCACTTTGCGGCATATTTACCCCAGGTGGCACTATCCTTTCAGTGACCCCAGCATTACCCCTTTGTTGAAATACTTCTGCACAAATGGATACATGCACATAATCGGCAGGCTGGAGATCACAATAATTGCATATTTGATCAGCTCTGCAGTCTGTTTTGCTTCAACTGCCGCCGCTCCGGTTGTCATGCTGACAATGGTCTGATTACTGATCAGAATATTTCTTAACACCAGCTGCAATGGCTGGAGATCCGGATTCCGCAGATAAACCAGCGCATTAAAGTAGGAATTCCACTGTCCTACCGCCGCCCACAGGGCGATAACCGCCAATACCGCTTTTGACAGAGGCAGCACCATTTTGAAAAAAAATGTCAGTGTTCCGCAGCCGTCAATCTGTGCGGATTCCCAAAGTTCCTCCGGCAGAGTATTTCCAAAAAATGTCCTGGCGACGACAATGTAGTACGTAACCACGGAAAACGGCAGTACCATAACCCAGAAATTATCCAGCATCTGAAATTGTTTGATTGCCAGGTAGGTGGGAATCAAACCGCCTGTAAAAAACATGGGAATCAGGAAAAATACCGTCAGAAACTTTTTACCGTAAAGGTCCTTCCGTGAAAGGGCATAAGCTGCAGGAATATTCGTTACCAGCGTAATTACAGTACCAATCACCGTATAGAGAATGGTATTCTTGTAACCGATCCACAGCTGTGAGTATTCCGCCAGCTTACGGTAGCCTTTTAAGGTAATTCCCTTGGGAAAGAATGTGATATTCCCTGCAGCTACTTCTGCGGGATTACTGAAGGAAGCGATGATAATAAAATACATCGGATAGAGTACAATAATCAAAATAATAATAGCAATCCCATAGAGAAAAATATCAAATATTTTATCCTCTTTCGATTTTTTGATCTTCATTCGTTTTACTGCTTTTCCTTTTGATGTCAATGTTATCTCCCTCCTATATCAGTGATGTATTGCTCATCTTTTTTGATATCTGATTCACCAGAAGCAGAAGCGCAAGGTTAATCACGTTATTGAAAAGACCGATTGCTGCCGAAAGGCTGTATTGGTTGCTGACCAATCCCATCTTATATACATAAGTTGCAATGATCTCACTGGTTCCGCTGTTCAGCGTATTCTGGAGCAGATATACCTTTTCAAATCCAATACCCATTACACTGCCTGCTCGAAGTATGAACATAATTGTTGCCGTAGGCAGAAGCATCGGGATATCGATATGCTTTAATTTCTGCCATTTACTTGCCCCATCCATGGTTGCCGCTTCATACAAAGACGGATCTACCGCAGATAGTGCTGCTATGTAAAGGATACTGTCCCAGCCCACATGCTGCCATGCCTCCGTCCATACATAGATACTGGGAAATGCTCCCGGCGATCCCATCAGATTAGGCAATGTAATTCCTGCATAGCTTAGAAGCTTAGCAATAATTCCATGACTTGGCGACAAGAACAAAATAATCATCCCACACATTACAACGGTTGATATGAAATGCGGCAGATACGTTGATACCTGAAAAAACTTCCTGAATTTTGTTCTGGTAATCTGATTACACATCAGCGCCAGTGCAATTGGCAGCGGAAATGTAACAACAATCGTATAAAGGCTGATTACAAGTGTATTTCGTATGGTGGGCCAGAATTGATAAGAATTAAAATACTGTTCAAAGTTTTTAAGACCAACCCACGGACTTCCTAAAATTCCTCCAGCCGGTGTAAAATTTTTAAAAGCAATTATGACTCCGTACATGGGATAGTACATAAACAGCAGCATAATGATAATTGCCGGCAGCATCAGCAGATATAAAGCCCGGCTTCTCTTAATGCCTTTTTTCATCACCTGAAACCTTTGTTTTGGTAAAACAGCGGTTTTTGTTTTGCGCATCTTCCTTTCCTCCCTGTTCAATGATGAACCTATTATATAAAATGCGCGGATTATTTTCTGTAATTATTAAGTTGTGCACTAACAAAAAAGAGGCGGATTTTCCACCTCTTTTCACCTCATATAACAGATATTTAATAAAATTCCGTTTTTTTGTTAATCATTGTCATTTTACCTTACTGCAGGAGTGTACTTCTTTCCTTCGCTTTACGCATCCGGTACTCGTTTGGAGTCACGCCTGTCCAGTCCCGGAAGGTCTTACTAAAATAAGAAAAATTGCTGTACCCCACCTCCATCGCTATTTTGCTCACTGGAAGTGCGGTATCCTCCAGATATTTTCTTGCCCTTTCCATCCTCCTGGATGCTATATAAGAAGTGATGGACATCCCTGCAGCATTCATAAAAATACGGGAAATATAATCTTCCGAGAGATAGACCTGCGCTGCCAAGGTCTTTCTGAATAAGTCTTCTTTCAGATTTTCTTCAATGTACCGCTTCAGGCAATCCACCACAGATTCCTGCCTGCAGTCACTCTTTTGATTCCCCTCCAGCTTTTCAAACAGGAATCTGATAAATGCTCTCCAGCCTTCCATCGTCCGATAAGCATCTTTTTAATAGCTTTCAAGTTCCTGCATTTCAAAGATCGATTCTAATACCTGTCCGCGCTCCCGCAAATGCCTTTCGATCAGTTCCTTGGTCTTCTTATGGAAAGCCTGCAGCATCTGAACCTTCATGATGTTTTCCCGGGAATATGCATCGGTATACTCCAGTATTTCCTTCTGTATATGCATAAAATCAGCGGATTGTTCCAGCTCTGCAAACCAGTTTTCATCCGGAAAACATGCTTTGGACTCCCGCGATTCCTGTCTCAGCCAGTCGCCTTCCCCCAATACCGGATTATCACCGGGCACCGCCTCCATTTCCATCTGTTCCAAATGTTCCAGGCTGTGTTGCAGTTCTCCCACTATTCCCACGCCCCCGGCATAAATGCAGACCGGCTGTGCAATTACCC
>ENA-OQNO01002433-OQNO01002433.1-human-gut-metagenome-genome-assembly--contig:-NODE-2433-length-10678-cov-3.281585_pt1 | contig 10678 bp, 19 predicted proteins | sample MGYA00242629_ERZ504880 | MGnify/ENA primary metagenome ERZ504880 (study PRJEB26092, sample SAMD00036377) | human gut metagenome | host: Homo sapiens | study: EMG produced TPA metagenomics assembly of... | reverse complement strand
ATCTTCATTGGCCGAATAGTCCTCTTCATCATTCTTGCTGACAGGGGGGTTAGCTACCGGTTCATTGCTTACTTCTGGCTCAGCAGGGACTGGAGCAGCAATTTTTTGCCAGCTCAGTCCATCCTCGCCAAGTTCGTAGCGGTCACACCAGGTGTCATCCAGCACACCTTCTTCCGGTAGGTCATCAACGATAAACCAGTTGGTGCGGATAGGCAGCTGGTGGTTGGCGCCGCGGCCAACATTAATCTCAGCGTCTTCCAGAATGTCCAGGATACGGCGTTCGGCGCGGGAATCTGATTTAGCAGAAAACCAGCAGAAGAGGTTTTTCGCTTCGGTGGCTTTTGCCTTTGCTTTAATGAGATACGCGTAGTTGTTCATTGCGTTTGGGTTCCTTAAGGCTGTAAGATACCCGGGACTGTGAAAGCTCCCTCTGGGTAGTGGTCATTGTCAAAACTCGAATCCGGAAAGCTTTGGTCGGCTAACCGGGGTACTTAACCCGCCTTGCGCGGGTTTTGTGCTTTATGGGCCTTTTTCAGGCTGGTGGTGTTCAGTAGTCATTCTCAAAACCCGAATCAGAAACTTACTGCAGGCTGTTGGTCGTCAGCCGTCTTCAATGCCTTTTTGTATGGCTGGCATGTGCCTTTTACCTTCTGGGCCTCAGCATCGCTGTTACAACTGGTCTCAGATGGATACACGCCTATCAGGACATCAGAGCACTCACCGGTCAGGGCGCACACGCTGATGACAAGGGCAAACAGCGTATTCATGCTTTAGCCTCAGGCTTCCCTTTCTGGGCTAACAGGTAGCAAAGCTGACGTAGCCTTGCTTCAAACCAGTTCAGTCGTGTTGCCTGGTGGCCAGTCGGTACTCGGGCAAAATCTGTCATATTCATCTCCCGTTTATTGATGGGTAGGGGCTTTGCAGCACGGCCCCGGGTGCCTCCCGGTGGCAGCAGCCAGTTAACAACTGCTGCCGACCTGCTTTTTCCCGCAACATGGAAACCGCCCATGTTTACCTTTTAACTGTGTCGCGTGCGCTTAGCCGCATTCACCGTGGTGCAAAGCAAAATTTGCGATTAGAACTCTGGTGCAGTCGTATCAATTCGCTTAACTGAAAGCGCCTCTTTGAACTCTGCAAAACTTAAAACTTCGTCGCCTTCTGACAGGCTTTCAAAATATGCTTCATATTCCTTTTCCATCACTGTTTCCTTCCCTTAAGGCCGGGTCGCCGAACGTTGAAACCTGCTGCGAGTGTTATTGCTGTCATCTCATCCGGTGTTTCGTATGCCGCCGGCAGCTACTACGTGGGCTTCCTGCCTCGATGACGTGTTGCGATGGGGGTATTATTATCGAAGTAATCGATATACGTCAAATTAAATCGATAGTTAGGGGTAAAAAAAACCAGCAGGTCAATTCATGACCCACGAAATGTGGAAGGAGATAGAAGGGTTTATTTAGTAGGGGGAATCAGGTTTCTTTTTTGTAGATAAGCCTTTGCGAAATTATCAAGTTCTTCAAGACGCATGTCTATAAGGCTGATAATTCTCTCTTTTTCATCATCAGTTGGTAACTGTTCAAACGCATTAAGCAGCCTTGCCTGGAGTTCAGAAGACGGCTTGATTTGAACGTTTGTCTCCCACGGATCCCTATCTTGAGATACTTCACCATCTTCCATAAAAAACCATGAAAGCGGATAACCAGTAGCTGCCGGCAGAAGATTTAAGATTTCAGATCTAGGCAGAATATCAGAGTTACACCAGCCGCTTACTGACTGAGCCTTAACTCCCAACCTGCGGGCTAGCTCAGATTGAGATATGTCGAGATCTTTTATAGCCCTTTGCAATCTCTTTCCGAAGTTCATCTCTTCATCCAATTCATAAAGTTACAACTAATTATACAGATTTTTTCTGTAGGTCTAACTATCGAAATAATTTGACGATATCGATTAAATTTGTTTTATTGTCTTCCATCGACAACCAATGAGATCAACCGATGAAGACATCAACCCAAAAAAAGCTCTTGAACATCTGCAGTCAAGCCGAGCTCGGCCGTCGTATGAAAAGGAGAGCCCAAACAGTTAATGGGTGGTTCAAAAATAAAATACCAGGAGAGCTAGTGATCAAGGTAAGCAAAGCTGTCGACTGGAAGGTAACACCACACGAATTGCGCCCAGATCTTTATCCGAACCCTGCTGATGGACTTCCAAAGGAGTAACCATGCAAACCATCTCTTTTGAAAATCATACTCCGGTGATGAGTATGCAACTGAAAACGGAAAATCAGTATTTGCCCCGTCGGCGTGACGGCAATAAATGCCGAGCCATTTTGGCCGCCGTTCAGGAATGGGAGTCCTCATTACCTGGGCGTGCGCAAGACCACGTCGCGCAGCTGGTGGCCGAACAGTGGGAGAAACAAAACGGGCGCGGAATCAGCGTCAATAAACAGAATCTGTATCGCTACCTGAAAAACGAGGGCGGTTCAGAGAAGTACACCAGTTATGTCATCCAGCTTTCGGCGGCGATCGCTGATGCAATGCCGATAGAGATCGCGCGCAAACATGGCCTAAAACATGGCTTAACTGAAACCGAGCTGGTGGCCAATGCAATCAAAGAATGCAGCGAAGCGCACCAGGCCAAGTTGCTTGGCGCACCTCTGCAGAAGTTAGAACGTGAAATACGGGAAGCTGCAATTGCACTTTTTAACATGCTTCCTGCAGATGCGGCGGGACCACTACTGGCGAGTATCAGCGCCGTAGCGCCGCAGTTTTTCTAATCGAGTTTTGACAATGAGTATTTCTATGAAGACCTTCAAATCCATCAGGCTCGATAAGCCGGGTTTAAAAATCCGCAGTGATGGCCGAATGAGCTCTTTGCAAGGCGCTAATCAATTCAGGAATGTCTTCTCCGCGGATCTTAAGCTCTTGCCATGTGCCTTGATCTGGGTCCTCTACCGTTGGGCATTCATCCGAAATGATAGAAACCATGCCGCTCTGAATATCGTAGTTAACAGTAATTTCTGCTCTATGGGCGCCCGCCACAATTTTAACCATGATGGTTCCTTAATCTCGTTTTGTATGAGGGAGGGGTAATGGCCGCATTGCCATATATGCAGCTCTATATAGCTGATTATCTTGCAGACACTATGCATTTGTCTACAGAGGAGCATGGGGCGTACTTGCTGCTGATGTTCAATTACTGGCAAACGGGGAGGGCGATCCCTAAAAGTCGGCTTTCGAAAATAGCACGGCTAACTAACGACCGTTGGTCTTCCGTTGAAGTCTCGTTAAAAGAGTTTTTTAACGATAACGGCACTGAGTGGGTGCATGAACGTATTGAAAGGGATCTTGAGATGGTTCGTTCATCACAGCGTCAGAAATCTGATGCGGGAAAAGCCTCAGCAAGAGCTAGAAAAGTTAAAAAATCAGCAGAAGAGAAACGGAATGGTAACGACCGTTCAACGGGTGTTGATGGGGCGTTCGAACAGAATGATAACGGCAATTCAACTAATAAAGATCCAGATATAGATACAGATCTAAAAGAAAACCCCTCTCTAAGCGGGAGCGAAATTCCAGATGTTCAGGAGCCGCGATTCCTAGCAGGGCTGGATATTCCGATCGGGAAATTCACGATGCACGACCTGTGGCTACCGTCACAGGACTGGCCGAGACTGGCTGCTACCTGGGGAATAGCGCTTCCCGAACCGGCATACCTGCCGACAGAGCTGGCAGAGTTCACCGCGTACTGGAAATCCGAGGGGAAAGTGTTCACTCAGGTTCAGTGGGAGCAGAAATTTGCCCGCAGCGTGATAAATGCCAGAGCCAAATCCAAACCACACCCAGCAACCGGAGGTAACGGCAATGCAAGAATTCAATCAGTTAACACCGCATCCCGGGCAGTCCAGCAAATTCAGGAAGCCAGAGAGCTCTGGGAGAAGCAACGCGGACTTGCTGGCGGCGGATACGGCATGGCGGCTATGGACGGTCATGGGAGAGATATTCTCGAACCGGTGGACCCAGAAGAACGGGGCGGCGCCATCGGATATGTGGATTGCCCAGATTGGATCGATGAGTGATGCCCAGATTACCCTAGTCTGCCGTCAGTGCATGGAGCGCTGCGCCGCGGGTAACACATGGCCACCGGATCTGGCTGAGTTCGTAGCGCTGGTTTCGGCGAGTGGAGCCAACCCATTCAACCTGACATCCGAAGCTGTGATGGCTGAATACAAGCGCTGGCGCAATGAGTCTTATCGCTATTCGGGTAGCGACAGATACCCCTGGAAACAGGACGTGCTGTATCACATCTGCGTTGAGATGCGCAGAACGGGAGTTGAGCGAAACCTCACGGAGGGGGAACTAAAAAAACTGGCAGAAAAATTACTCACGAAGTGGACGAAGCACCTGGCTAATGGATTCTCGATCCCGCCGGTTCGCCGACAGCTAGAAGCGCCGCGACATCCGGCAGGGCCGACACCAGCACAGCTTCTGATGGAAGAGTACAAACGCCGTAAAGCGGCAGGTTTAACCAAGTAAACGAGTTTTGACCATGACCAAAAAAATCAAATCCAAATATCGCAATGAAATAACCGCTTTTGAATTCCTCAGGGCTAATCCGGATATGACGTCCGGCGAAATAGCTAGAGCAATGGGGCGTAGTGGCAGCTCTGTCAGTGGGCAGGTTAGGCAACTGGCGGGTACCGGACGGATTGTCCAGACGGGCACTAAAAATGGTTCCCCAACGTGGAGAGTAAACGATATGCCGTTTGGTTGCGGTAACCCGATCAGAATGAGGTTCGAACAACTGCTTCAGGCACAACGTTCGAAAGGTAGGGAGTTCGCAGCATGACTGATATTACCCGGTTGTTAGCCAGCCTCAAGCGCCGCTCAGCCCATGCAAAAGAGTTCGGCCACGACGTTCTGTTCGTAAAGTTAGAAGATATTGATGCGCTGGTAGAAGCGTTTGAGAAGGCTCACAAGACTGCGAAAAAAGGTTAGCTATTGGCAGGAAGGAAAATGTTCTGCTCGAACGTACTGGAAGTTGTTACCAGCTGCTCCACAGGTGGTTAAATGAGGCACTTGCAGATACGCACAGGGGATTCTGCAGAATATTAACACGTGATAAGGTGTAAGCATTTTTGTTGAATCGTATAGGATATTATTAACATGCTGTATTCCGTGAGGCTTGATGAAACTGAAGTAGTGGAAGATATTGAGTTGGATTTAGAATTAAGGGCTGGAAGCATATTGTCATTAACGCTTGACTGAGTGAAAATTAACTATGAGGTTTTGACAGGGTACGGGAGCATTATCGAGGGCATCTGTATACTATCAAATATTAGAGTAAAAATTTAGTAATAAGGTCATAAAAGCCTCACTATATCAGCGAGATTTTTATGACAAAGTGGAGCATTCTAACTAAGAACTAGGAAGAATGCGACAAGGTCGACGTCGATATTACTGCTTTTAGCGCGTTTACTTAACGCTGTTGAGTTAAATTCTACTGTGCATTAGAAATAAACCTGAGAGCTTATAATGTTAGATATTAAATCGAAATTAAAGAAAAAAAGGCCTCGCCCTTCACTACAGATTACATCAGTGTCTGATTTTGTCCGTCATGTTGTCAATTGGCGGCTTGATGGTCATCCACCGACTGCTTTCCGCGGACAGAGGCATTATGGATGGTATTCTGTACCTAAACTTTTACGAGATGATAATGATATTCATAGTAGCGAAAACTTTGCTGTCAGGGATATTGTTTCATTGCATCCTAGTGAGTTTGAATCTGATAAAACTATGTTTGACCGATTGGTCAGAATGCAACACTTTGGTTTGCCCACAAGGCTTTTGGATGTAACAACGAATCCTCTCGTAGCACTCTGGTTTGCAACAGAAATGAGTAATGATAATGAGGAGTATCATGGTGCAGTCCAAGCTTTTTTAGTGCCAAAAGACCGGCAGCGTTATTATGATAGTGATAGAGTTAGTTGCATGGCTAACATTGCGAATCTGACCAAAAAGCAGAAAGAGGAACTAGCCTATTGTGCTGTAACTGCCTCATCTATAATCGAATTTAATAAGGAGCCTATCGTCGACATCTTGGTTTTTCACATTGGGATGGAGAAGGCTCATTTCAGAAAGGTTGTAAACCCTGACGATTTATTACGTCCGGTTTATGTCAAACCCAAAATGTCTAACAAGCGAATAATTGCTCAGGCCGGAGCGTTTATGCTTTGGGGTGTAAATATTGATGCATCTACAGTCGGTGAACGTTTACGACAGGATCGAATTTGGATAGATGAAGCCGATAAAGCCTCAATAAGAGATGAACTTAATCTTTTAGGCATTAATGAGAGGACTCTTTTTCCTGAAATTGACAAATCAGCAAAATTCATAACAGATTTGTACGGGAGCAGGCGTCGGGGTTTGAGTGGAAGTGGTTTACTTTAATACTTAGATAGTGGCCATTAATTTTTTCCAGATATTCTGGTTGTGGAAGATGGGAGTTAAATAAAGAACCCGGCCATACGACCGGGTTCTTTCATTTACACCCGTCCACAATTGCAGCGCGGGATTGGAAATACACGAGCCTTCTTCGGATAGACAATGTTGCCATGTCTATCATGAATGTATGGTCTAAAATCGACCGGGCAGGTGTTTCCACATTTCGGACACGTTGTGGTGGCCATTGTGCATTCTCCTGTCACACCCCTGTACACCTGTCAGGGTTGTTTCTTGTGGGGAGAACCGATACACTCTAGCTCGTAACACTTGGGTGTGTATCGGTGGGTGTAACCTCCATACCAAGGAAGCGTTGGTAGCGCTCCCGCCCGACTAAGCCCTGTTGGTAGCAGGGCTTTTTTATTGCCTTACTGCGAACGATTTAATAATCGTTGCAATTCTTTCAGCTTCATCAATTGTTAAGTCCATCGGTAATTTTCCAACTGTAATAATCATTCCGTCCCGCACGGGAATTGGAAGGTCAAAAGTTTTTATCGGTTCAGGAGTTGTTGCCGATACAGGGACTGGTTGTTTAGGCATTCTTCTCCGGCGCTTTGGTTTTGACTTCTCATTGTTAACATCGTCAGCTTTGGCATCCTGAGTATTTTGGAACTCAATAAATTTCTCAATTGCTGACGCCAAGCGACTCTTGTACGAATGTAACGTTGAATTTGAAACATCCACCCCTGAGGACTCACAGTATTGCCTTATTGCCTCATCTACATCCAAATCTCTGATATCTTCATCAAAATCGGGTGTGTAGGTTGCTAACAATCTTAGGGCTGACTCCTTAAGATTCCTGGCTGTCGCTTCGGTAACGATGTTCAACTGAGGTAGCCGTTGTAGAAACTCTTCGAATCTCTCATAGCTATAAATATCTTCCGGCATGTGCCACCCCCTCTTAATCAATAAAGTGTAAAATACATCGTTCGCAATAGACAATCAACTATTGATTCGTGATGATCGTTAATTAGTTTGATTTTACTGGATTGAGCGCGCGGCGCCGATTCATTTTAATTTGTTTTGATCTTTTATTTTCCTTAATAATCAACATATTAAACAGATCTTTTGTTGCGCTGAATTTGAGGGGCGAAGAGAAGGTGTGGGCAGAGGTGTTTTTGCAGAAGATTGGATCCAAATCAAAAGTTGGGCGAAGTGTAACTTTCGTATGGTCGTCTCCGGCGTCATGTTTTTAGAGCGCCTGGGATGGGATGTTCATCATAATTGATAATTCACGCACCCTGAACAAGTTGACCACATACACGTTCTGTCCTGATGAGTAAGTCAGTTTGGTATTGTCCGAGGTTGCGCACTCATTACTTCAGATAGTGAAGCGATAGAAGGTGACGCCTGGGATGATGTGGACGTGAAGGGGGTCTTAACGTTCCTGCTCAACCGAGCAAATTACGTCGAGGAAGACCCGAACCCTGTGATTTAACCCCGACCCGCTATTGCGGGTTTTGTTTTTTTGAGGGAAAACTTCAAGTTAAACATGGGCATGTGATTAGCAAAAAGTGACATCAAGGGCTTGAACATTTTATCTAACGAGTATACTGTTTATTTATACAGTATTTGCGTAAGGAGATAATCATGAAAGTGGAAATCACAATTGATCGTCGCAAAAAGCTACCAGAGGGCGCTGTCCCGGCATTAGAGAAAGAGCTGCTGCGGAGGCTTGACCAAAACTTTAATAACTGCAGTTTGATCATTCGCCGAACCGGTACTGATGGTCTGAGTGTGTTTGGTGGGATGGATGGGGACAAAAAGCGGGTGGAGCAAATCCTTCAGGATACCTGGGAAAGTGCTGACGACTGGTTCTATTGAGTAGAGGTCCAGTGGCTGACCTGGTTTATTTTGAGGATTTTGCTGTGGCTAAAAAACAACAAATGCCGAACACCGGCTATGTAGTAATCAGATGCGATGACGGGGTAATTGTTGCCCGTCTCACCTCTTTTCCCGTATGTGAGCGCGCTTTAATGTACCGTCGCGGTGATACTGTTTCGTTTATGCCTCTGCAGCCCGATGAGATCGTGGGGACTCTCTCGCTGTTTTCGCAGATGATTGAAAGAGCAAAGGCCGGAGGGGGTTACCAGATTCCACCGGGCTCTGTTACACTCCCGTCATAGGTCTGAACAACCTATACCTGCTGCGTCACGGAGAGAAACCATGGCGCAAACAAAATTAATATCTGATGCGGAACAGGCTGGCGATCATGTTGATGGTGCCGGTCTTTCTTCATTCCACAACCTGACACCACGACAGCAGGAAGTTTTTGATCTGCTGGTGGCATATATCAATCAGCATGGCTACCCGCCGCCCGTTCAGGAACTGGCCGGGCTTCTTGGCGTTAGCTCACCGAATGCTGTCGCTTTGCACCTTCGTGCGTTACATAAAAAAAACTTCATAAAACTATCTCGCGGTGTTTCCCGTGGGATTTCTGTCGTCGGAAGAAAGGAACCATTACTTGCCGTGCAGCTGCTCCAGGAAATGATCGCTGATGAACCTGGGGCGCGTGATCGGGCGCTGGAGTTCCTGCGAGTGTACGAGGCCCGCCCATGAAGAAAAGCTGGTTTCTCCATGAACAACTTTCAGAGTCTCAGGCTCTGGAACTGGCGGAACGCTACCGGAAAAAGAATTGTCTGGTTGAGAAAAGCCTGTCGAGCGACTTTATCTCATGGGAACTCCGTGTGCTGTTGCCGGAATCCAGCAAGCCACCACGCATTAACAGAACCTACACACAAAAAATGTGGAGGGACTGATGCGCGCATTACTAAATGTTGATGTTGCCCGGCACCTGGGAATTGTGTTGCTTAAACCCGGGAAAGAGTTGATGCCTTTATTCAGCGGTGGGCGCGTGCTGGTGGAGACTCTGCCAGAAAAAATGAAGGCTCTACCAAGCGGGCGCATTCCTGACGTCGGGCAACCTTTACGAGATGATCCTGATATTCGACCATTCTTTATGAAAGAGCGGGTAGTGAGGGCTGCTGGTGGTGTGAATAGTCTCGAATCCTGGTTGCTTAAGAGGGTTAAGCATTGCCAGTGGCCACATTCTGATTATCACCATTCAGAGCTGGTAACGTTCCGGCATTCAACTGGGGCAATCGTCGCATGCTGGCATTGTGATAACGAGCTGAAGTACCAGACCGATCAAACCCTTGATAGGCTGGTAGGTATCAATAACGCAGATCTGATAATCGATGCTGCCCGTATCGCACTGGGATTTGACCCTGAACGCTCCCTGTCACTTGCTGAATTGTGCTGGTGGGCTGTCAGCGTTGGGATAGGGGACGAAATCACAGAAGAGATGGCGCGCCGTTCCCTCCGGCTTAAAGAAGAGGTTTTCCAGTCAGTCTACAAAGAAAGCGAAATCGTCCCATCGGTGCCGGCCACCAGCATTCTTTCCCCGCTTGTTGCTAAGGTTGCCAGGCATCCTGGACCACCAGCCCCGGTAAAACCAGAGGTGCCAGTGGTTGTTGATCCCGTGGCACCAGCCACTTTATTCACCAGACCTAAGCGGATCCGCTGGGTGTCAGATGGTTTTATTTCCTGGGTAAAAACTCAGCCATGTATGTGCTGCGGTCAGTCTGCCGACGATGCGCATCACCTTATCGGATGGGGGCAGGGCGGCGTTGGTACCAAGGCACACGATATTTTTACGATCCCTCTTTGCCGTAAGCATCACCGGACGCTTCATCACGATCCAGTTGCTTTCGAGCGTGAGTACGGCAGTCAGCCGGAATTAATTATTAAATTGCTGGACCGGGCCTATGCGCTCGGCGTTCTGGCGTAAGGAGAAGAGCATGATGACACCACGTCAACGCCGGCTGCAGCGCGCAGGATTAGAAACAGTGGCCGCCGCGCCTCGCAAAAGCTGGTTAGGCCGGTTTACGCCCCTGAATGGCATTCAGTCTGCCTGGATTAAATCGCTACTTACAATATGGGGAGAGAGCATGCGTGGGGGAACAGCTCCCCGAAAGCCCACAGGCCACTCCTGCTGGCGAGGTTTGAAAGGGGACCGTTGGTCAGATAAGGCGCTGGAGCGATTTACTGCAGCGATAGAACAGGCGAGGGAGGAGGGATATCGAGGCCAGCAAGCCTTACACCGAGCACATGCGATTTTATGGCCTCAGCCAGTCATCGGCCTGATGGAGTCCGCTATTAGGGAAGAGGATGCCGATTACGTAGAG
>ENA-OQNO01002430-OQNO01002430.1-human-gut-metagenome-genome-assembly--contig:-NODE-2430-length-10691-cov-3.165089_pt1 | contig 10691 bp, 13 predicted proteins | sample MGYA00242629_ERZ504880 | MGnify/ENA primary metagenome ERZ504880 (study PRJEB26092, sample SAMD00036377) | human gut metagenome | host: Homo sapiens | study: EMG produced TPA metagenomics assembly of... | reverse complement strand
CCGCTGCGTGCGCGTCGGTAGCACGGGTTGCTCTTGCAATAATATAGGGGATCCACATCATAACCGTTAGCAGACAAATTAACGTAAGGATAATCAGTTCAGGGTTATTTTTCATGTTATTTGGCTCTGGTAATTAATAACGATAGAGGAAAGTCTATGGCTAAGGTTAAAATAGAACCATATGCAAAAATGACAATTTCAATACCATTAACGACATGAAGATAAATATTCTGGCTCTGGATGGCGTTTTCGACACCGGCTTAGCGACGTTGCTGGATACGTTCGCCGCGGCCAATGATATGGCGCGACGCCAGAGCATGAATATTTCTCGCTTTGATGTGCAGATGATTGCAATGACCGGGCAGGTTAAATCAGCCCATGGGCTGAGTATTCCTGCTCATCAGGCATCGGGTTTGGATTATCCCGACTGGATTGTGGTGCCGGCGATCAACGTTCACGCACGACAATCGCCACCGGATGGCTGGCACGAAATTGCTGCCGCTAAGCGGTTTTTGCAAAACATGGCGAAGCATGGCGTTAAAATTGCCGCTGCCTGTTTAAATACCTTCATCCTGGCTGATAGCCGTTTGCTCAATGAGCAGGCCGCCACAACGTCATGGCTCAATGCGGCCCCGCCAATGCTTCCCGGCGCTATGATGGGCCATGTGGAGCTGGCGCTGTGGTTGATTCGCCAGAGCAGCCCGCCGCTTGCGGATTTGCTGACGACAGCGATGGCGGCTGATATCCGCCATCCTCAGGTTTCACGCCTGCCGGCAGGTTATCCTCAGCATGCCGATGACCTGATAAACCGCTTTGAGCACTGGTCGCGGGCGCATCTGGCGCAGGGATTTTCCCTGCAGGCGGCCGCCGGTGCGCTTAACGTGCATCCACGAACCTTGCAGCGCAGAACGGAGGCCGCGCTGGGTAAATCACCGTTGGCTTTTTTTCAGCAATTGCGGGTCGAACGAGTAAAGCAGCTGCTTGCCGAGGGGAAAGATATTGAGACGATTACCGCTGACGTGGGTTATTCGGAAGTGTCAACGCTGCTTGCGCTGCTGCGTCGTCAGACTGGAAAGGGAATACGGGCGCTGCGTCATGCTGTGTGAGCGTATTCGTTTAAAGAAAGTAATTATAGAGTAAAGAGGAGTTATTTCTCCTTGATTGTTTTATTAATTCTTTTGTTTTTCCGAACCAGGCAATATCTATATCTTCTATGGTCAAATGTAGAATGGAAACCGACAGGAATATTTTTTGTCGGGTGGCGGCTAGCGCCTTACCCGACCTACGGTTTACGACTCGTACCATTGCGAACTGAAACTGCCGGTGTTGGTGGCCTCAAAATCCCCGGTGGCGCTACCGCTTACCGGGGCTACAGCGCTTTGCGATTTGGTAGCCCGGAGAAGGCGCAACGCGCCGCGTCCGGGAAAAACCATTAAAAAAGTTGCAAACCGATAACAGTGCGGCCTGCCTTTAATTTATTCACCATGCTGGCTGAAACTGCCGGTGTGGGTGGCCTCAAAATCCCCGGTGGCGCTAGCGCTTACCGGGGCTACCGCACTGTGCAATTTGGAATTATGTTGCGGATAGAACAATTGCCAGTCAGGATTATTTCTTTTTCTTCACCACTTTCCATTTTCCGCCAGCGGCAGTGTCGGCCAGCACGATTTTAAATCGGTTACTTTCCCAGTGGGGCAGGCCTAATATGCGCCGCGCTATACGGTTACCTTTCGCCTTAATCATGATGTCGCTCCTTATTTTATTAAAGATGCACTAAACCCACGCATGAAAATATTCTGCGTTTCCCGAGGTTTCAATTTTTCTAAAAAATAAAATTCACTAACAATTAAATTCAGGCTTTATTGTAGGGTGACTATTTTTTAATTCAAGCCGCTATGAACATTCGGACCTTAGTAGCAATAAAAACGTTTTTCCAGGCTTTTATCCCAGTAAACGGTTTTTATTGCCATTTTGTCCGGCGAAAAAGAGGGAAATAACGGCAAGGTTAAAACGTCATACCGCCGATAACGGCCGCCAGGCGATCGAACATCTCGCCAAACAGGTGTTCGCAGAAGGGGGCCAGCATCGGCATCATCATGCCGAGGGTCATAATGCCAAAGGTCATGGTCACCGGGAAACCGATCACGAATACCGATAGCTGCGGCGTCATACGGTTGAGCAGACCCAGGGCGATATTGAGCGTGAGCAACAGACAAATCAGCGGTAACGCCAGCATCATGCCGTTGATAAAGATTAAGGAACCCAGTTGGGCGAGCGCCAGGAAACCGTTGCCGTTCAGCGGCTGGCTCTGGATCGGCAGGGTATGGAAACTGTCGGCCAGCAGCGAGATCAGCCACAGGTGGCCGTCAAAGCTTAAAAACAGCAGCATTGCCAGCAGGTTCAGCAGCCGCGCCAGCACCGGCATATTGGGGCCGCCGCTGGGGTCGAAGAAGGTGGCGAACGATAGCCCCATCTGCATGCCGATGACTTCGCCGGCGAGGCGTACCGCGGCGAAAGCCAGCTGCATCGTTAGCCCCAGCGCCGCGCCGATCAGGATCTGCTGAATCGCCAGCCATAAACCGGCAGCAGAGATAATGGGGATCGTGTTGGCGGGCAGCGTTGGGGCGATCAGTATCGCAATCAGGCCGCCGAGGCCGATTTTCACCTTTTTGCTTATCTGCTTTTCACTCAGCACCGGCGCGGTGCTGATGAGGGCCAGAATACGCAGCAGCGGCCAGAAATACTGGCTGAGCCATTCGCTAAGCTGGGCGCTGTCAAAGGGGATCACGGCTAGCCGATAATATTAGGCAGGTTGCTGAATAATGTGCGCATATAGTCCAGCAGCAGGTTCAGCATCCACGGTCCGGCGATAATAATCGTCGCCACTACCGCGAGAATTTTGGGGATGAACGATAGGGTCATCTCGTTAATCTGGGTGGCGGCCTGCAGCAGGCTGACCACCAGCCCGCTGATTAGCGCCGCCAGCAGCAGCGGGGCGGCCAGCGCCAGGGCGACCTTCATCGCTTCGGTGCCAATGGCCATCACGGATTCCGGCGTCATGATTGTTCTCCGCGGTTCAGGAATAGAAGCTCTGCGCCAGCGAGCCCAGCAGCAGCTGCCAGCCATCCACCAGCACAAAAAGCATTAACTTAAACGGCAGCGAGATCGTCGCCGGCGGCACCATCATCATCCCCAGCGCCATCAGCACGCTGGCGACCACTAAATCGATAATCAGGAACGGAATAAACACCGTAAAACCAATCTGGAAGGCGGTTTTCAGTTCGCTGGTGACGTAGGCGGGCAGCAGAATACGCATCGGTACCGCCTCCGGCCCGGCCAGCGGCGGCTGGTTGGCCAAACGAGCGTACAGCGCCAGATCGCTTTCGCGCGTCTGGCGCAGCATAAATTCGCGCAGCGGCTGCGCGCCTTTATCCAGCGCTGTATCAAGGCCGATCTTGTCCTGGCTGAAGGGCAGGTACGCCTCCTGATAGACCTTGTCGAACACCGGCGACATGATAAAGAAGGTCAGGAACAGCGCCAGCCCAAGCATCACCTGGTTCGGCGGCGCGGAAGGCGTGCCCAGCGCGTTACGCAGCAGACCCAGTACGATGATAATGCGGGTAAAACTGGTCATCATCAGCAGCATCGCCGGCAGGAAGGTCAGCGAGGTCAACAGCACCAGCGTCTGTACCGGCAGCGACCAGCTCTGGCCGCCGTTGGCCAGCGGATGACTGATAAGCCCCGGCAGCTGTGCGAAGGCGGCTGGGCTCAGCAGCAGTAACGCGGCGGCGAGCCACGGCGCCCGACGGCGAAGGCAAGCGGACAGAGTAGGGAACATGGCTATTTTTCCGGGCGTTTGAGGATGTTTTGCATCAGCTGGCGGAAGTCGTTCGCAGGCGTGACCGCCGGAGTATCTTCATCGCGCGGCGGCGCCGGGTACTGATGAAGCGGAGTGATCTGCTGGGCGGTGACGCCCAGCACCAGCAGGGTATTATCGACTTCTACCACCACCACGCGCTCGCGCTGGCCAACCTGGCAGCTGGCGCGCAGGTTAAGCAACCGGCCGTTGCGCGCCTGCGGCGCAAAGCCGAGACGGCGGAACAACCAACCGGCCAGTAGGATCAGGAGCAGAATCGCGCCGAGCGCACTGCTTACCTGCATGAGCGCAGAGCCGCCGGATATTGCCGTTTCGGTAACCGGTTGGCTGGCCTGCACGGTAACGGGGGCGGTCATTAGCGGCTCAACCGACGCATACGTTCGGACGGGGTAATGATATCGGTAATGCGCACGCCGAATTTATCGGCCACCACCACCACTTCGCCCTGGGCTATCAGATAGCCGTTGATCAGGATATCCAGCGGTTCGCCCGCCAGGCCATCCAGCGCGACAACCGATCCCTGCGACAGGCGCAGCAGCTCTTTAATCGTCATTTTGGTGCGCCCCAGTTCAACGGTCAGCTTCACCGGAATATCGAGGATCAGATCGATATCCTGCAGGCTGCCGAGTGCATCCTGGGCCTCCAGCGATTTGAACACCCCATCGGTGGTGGCGCTGGATTTCTCAGACGACTGTTGTTCATTAAGCGCATCAGCCCACAGATCGTCTACGGATTCCTTTCCTGCGCCAGACGGTTGCTTAGGATCACTCATTGGGCTGTTCCTCACTCAGAGCATTCAAAATAGGGTTAATCAAGTGTTCAACACGAAGGGCGTACTGCCCGTTTAAGGTGCCATATTGGCTGGTTAGCACCGGCACGCCGTCGACATGGGCGATAATGCGATCCGGTTTATCTATCGGTAAAACGTCGCCAGGCTGCAGCTTAAGTATTTTCGACAAGCGCATCGGGATATCGACGAAGTTGGCAATCAGCTCCAGCTCAGAGTGCTGCACCTGCTTGACCAACGTTTCGCGCCACTGGCTATCTTCCTGGCGGGAATTCTCCAGCGGCGGATTGGTCAGCAGTTCACGCAGCGGCTCAATCATGGCGAAAGGAATACAGATATTGAATTCACCGCTTAGCGCGCCAATCTCCACCTGGAACGGCGTGGTCACCACGATATCGTTCGGCGAGGTGGTGATGTTGGTGAATTTGACCTGCATTTCCGCACGCACATATTCGACGTCAATCTTATAGATTGCGCTCCATGCGTCACCGTAGGCGTCCAGCGCCAGGCGCAGCATGCGTTTGATGACCCGCTGTTCGGTGGGCGTGAATTCGCGGCCTTCGACCTTGGTCGGGAAACGCCCGTCGCCGCCGAACAGGTTATCGACGGCGATAAACACCAGGCTCGGCGCGAAGACGAACAGCGCGGTGCCGCGCAGCGGGTTCAGGTGTACCAGGTTAAGGTTGGTCGGCACCGGCAGGTTGCGGGCAAACTCGTGGTACGGCTGAATTTTAATCGGCCCGACGGTGATGTCCGGGCTGCGGCGCAGCAGGTTGAACAATCCCATGCGGAACTGCCGGGCAAAACGCTCGTTGATAATTTCCAGCGCCTGCAGGCGTTCACGCACCACGCGGCGCTGGGTATTCGGATCGTAAGGCTTAACCTCGCTCTCTTTACCGCCGACAACCGTCTCGGGCTCGTCGCCCGTGTTGTCGCCGTTGAGCAAGGCGTCGATCTCTGCCTGTGAAAGAATGCTATCGCCCATGGTGATTACCGCAGTATGAAGGCGGTGAACAGCACATCGCTGACCACCTGCTTCGGTTGTCCCTTAACCAGCGGCGCGCTCAGCGTCTCTTTGATCTGCGCGACCAACTGCTGCTTGCCCTGCTCATTCGCCAGGTGACCGGCCTCCTGACGCGAAAGCAGCATCAGCAGGCGGCTGCGTACCTCCGGCAGGAAATCATTAAGCTGGCGGCGGGTTGCTTCATCCGGCAGGCGCAGCGTCAGGCCGATATACAGTAAGCGGTCCGGATCGTTGTCCGGGGTCACCAGATTGACGGTGAAGGTATCCAGCGGCATAAATACTGGCGGCGCGGGCGGTTTTTCCTCTTCGATGGCGGCTTGCGCGCTGCCGTCGCGCTGTTACAGTAGCCACCAGCTGTAACCTTCGGCTGCGCAGGCGGCCACGGCGACGATCGTCAGCAGGATGATCAGTAAGGGGCGTTTGGGCGCGGTTGCCGGAAGGGAGTTTTGAGACATAGCCAAATCAAATTCCTGTTGTTCCGCCCGCCGCGTTGCTGACGGGCATCACGCGCGGCGGCGCCGCACGTATGACATATAAAGGTATTATCGCGGCTAACGCGCGAGGCAATAGCCGGAATAAACGGGCAAATGGGGGCCAGATTGGCCGTTTAGCGCCCCTCAGGCGAAAATATCGACACCGTTGAGCTGGTTGGCCATTCGCTGCAGGGCTGCCGGGGCGCTGACTGGCTCAATCGGCGCGGCATCGCTGCCGCCGCCATGGCGTTCAGCGTAGCTGGCGCGGCCTTCACCGTTACCGTTTTGCTGCTGCCACTGCGGCGTCGCCTCGCCGCCAACGCTGCTCTGACCGAGGTTGATTCCGCTCTCAGCCAGCGCGTGACGTAGCTGCGGCATAGCCGCCTCGACCGCCGCGCGTACCTGACCGTGTGCGGAAGCGATGTGCAGCTGCGCCTGTTTATCGTCGAGCTGCAGGGTGATCTGCAGCGCCCCCAGCTCTTGCGGATGCAGGCGCAGTTCGGCGCTCTGCTGGCCGTTGCGGTGGAACATCAGCACCTGCTGGCTCAGCGCCTGCTGCCATTCCGGGCTACCAAGCTGGGCATTAAGCTGCGGCGTCGGCGGCGCGGTTACCAGCGCACTGGCGGGCGTGGCGCTCTGGCTGGGGCTGGCGGCGGAGAAAGCGACGGCGGTTGGCTGCGCCGGAGTATTCTCCGCCGGACGTTCGGCCATATCGTGCTGCGGCGTGGTCGCGGTCTGCACAACAGGAGAAGGCAGATTTTGCCCGCTAAGGGGATCCGTGCCCGGCTGCGGCTTCGCCGCCGGTTCGCCTTCCGGCAGGTTCGCGACATGCTGAGTCGCCGCGTTGCCGATGTGGAGCGCGGTTTTATCGCCGCTGGTCGCAGCTGGTTGAGCCTGCGGTAGCGCGGTCTGCGGCGGCGGGGCGACGATTGCCGCCGGCAGCATGGCGTACAGTGCCTGCAGCGTCGCCGGATCTAAAGTTTTCGCCTCGCTGAGCGGCGGCGTATCCGGGCGCGTATCCTCTTTTTTCGCTGTTGTGTCGACGGCGTTTTCCGCCGATGCCGGTAGCGCATTGCCCAGCAGCGTGCCGCGTTCGCCAAGCGCGGCCAGCAGCTGGTTAAGCTGGTTACGGCTTAGCGGCGGGGCGCTTTCATCGTCGGCGCTCAGCGCCGCCGGCGGCAGCGTGCCGCTTTGCGCGGGCGTGAAGCGCGCGCCAAGCAGTTGCGCAAAGGCAGATGACAGCTGAGCGTCATCGAGCGCCAGATCCGCCAGGGCGCTGGCGTCGCCGGGTAGGCTAAGGGCGGGCAAAGCATTGAGATTCATGAAGCGGTATTCCTTTGTGTACTGCGTTGCGCGAACTCATCCATCAATTTTTGATTGCGTTTGTTTTCCAACTGCAGCTCGGCGTTTTGCGCGCGCGTGTGCAGGGTATCGTAGGCGTTCAGCCGCTGCTGATGGTCCTGCCACTGCTTCATGGCGTGATCCACCTTTTGCCCCCACTGCAGAAGCTGCTGGCGCTGTTGTTCGATAGCCTGTTCGAGGGTGGCAATGAACTGCTGGTAGTTCTGCCAGCGCGAGCTTTCCATGCCGCCAGAAAGGGTGCTGTTGAGCTTTTGCCGGTACTCGTCCTGATAGTTAAGCAACATCGTCAGCTGTTGCTCGGCGGCCTGTTGCGCCTGGCGCGCCTGGCCCAAACGCTGCGCCGCCTGTTCGACGGCCTCCTGGGCCAGATTGCGCAGGGTAATCAAAGGGGACTGTGCTTTCATCGCGTGGCGTCTCCGATGGCGTTAAACAATCAGCTGCTGTAGCTGCAGACAGGCTTCGTCATAACCGCAGCGCTCGAAAATTCCCTGCTGCAGATAGGTCTCCATTTGCGGATACAGGGTAATGGCTTTATCCAGCAGCGGGTCGCTACCGGCGGCATAGGCGCCGACGCTTATTAAATCGCGGGTGCGCTGGAAGCTGGCCAGCATCTGTTTAAAGGTGCGTACCCGGCGATAATGTTCGTCATCGATAAGTGACGTCATCGCGCGGCTGATCGAGGCTTCAATATCGATGGCCGGGTAGTGACCGGCCTCCGCCAGACGTCGGGACAGCACCACGTGACCATCGAGGATCGCGCGCGCCGAATCGGCGATCGGATCCTGCTGATCGTCCCCTTCGGTGAGTACGGTATAGAAGGCGGTGATCGAACCGCCGCCGCTGATACCGTTGCCCGCGCGTTCAACCAGCGCCGGCAGTTTGGCGAATACCGATGGCGGATAGCCTTTGGTAGCCGGCGGTTCGCCGATCGCCAGCGCGATTTCTCGCTGCGCCATCGCATAGCGAGTGAGCGAATCCATGATCAGCAGCACGTGCTGGCCGCGATCGCGAAAATCTTCGGCGATGCGGGTGGCGTAAGCGGCGCCCTGCATGCGCAGCAGCGGCGATACGTCTGCCGGGGCGGCGATCACCACTGAACGCGCGCGTCCTTCGGTGCCGAGAATATTCTCGATAAAGTCTTTGACTTCCCGGCCGCGTTCGCCGATCAGGCCGACGACGATAACGTCGGCCTGGGTGTAGCGCGCCATCATGCCCAGCAGCACGCTTTTACCGACGCCGGAGCCGGCGAACAGCCCCATACGTTGGCCGCGCCCAACGGTCAGCAGACCGTTAATGGTGCGTACGCCGACGTCCAGCACCTGCTCGATAGGGGTACGCTGCAGCGGGTTAAACGGCGCGGTAATCAGCGGCGCGCGATAGCCGGTTTCCGGCGCGGGCAGGCCATCAAGCGGCCTGGCGCCGCCGTCGAGCACGCGTCCCAGCAGCGCCGGGCCCAACGGCAGTTGTTTACCGGCGTGCTGGCCGTCCGCCGCGCTGCGGGCGTAAACTCTCGCCCCTGGCACGATTCCTTCGACCTCTTCCAGCGGCATCAGATACAGCCGCTGATCGTTAAAGCCGACCACTTCGCTTTCCACTTCCTGCACGCCGCCCCCGCCGTCGCGCTCGATAAGGCAGGTTGCGCCGAGCGGCAGCTGCAGGCCGGTGGCCTCCAGCACCAGACCGGTGGCGCGGGTCAGACGACCATAGCGTCGTACGGTCGGCGTTCGGGCGATACGCTGCTCCAGCGCTTCAAGCGAATTCAGCCAGCGGCCAAGACGGGCGGTCATCACAGCGCTCCCGGCGCGGCGAGGCGACACAATTCGTGCCAGCGGGTGGCGAGGCTGGCGTCGAGATCGCCCTCCTCGGCGCTGACCTTACAGCCGCCGGGATGCAGATCGCCGTCCGCCAGCAACCGCCAGCCGTGCAGGCTGAGGGTGGTGCCTAACTGCTGCTCAACGCGCTCATAATCTTGCGGGTGTACGCGCAGCTGCGGCTTGCCGTTGAACATCGGTTCTTGCTGGATCAACTGTTGAATTTGCGTCAGCAGGGCAGTGCCGTCGCAGACCGGCGGCTGGCCAAGCACCTGTTTCGCGGCGGTTAGCGCCAGCTGCATCAGGCGTGAGGCGATGACCGAATCGAGCGCATCAAGGGTGTGCTGAAACTCGCTTACCAACTGCTGCCAGTGGTCGGTCAGCGGCTGTTGCTGCTGCTGTGCTTCCAGCAGCCCCTGCTGGCGGCCCTCCTCAAGTCCCTGCTGAAATCCGGCTTCATAGCCTTTTTGCTGGCCATCGGCATAACCGGATTGCTGACCTTGCTGCTCGGCCTGCAGGCGCAGGGCGGCAAGCTGCTGCTGCAGTTCCGCCTGAGCGTCAGGCTGCAAGGCTTCGTTATCCAACGTCGGTAGCGGCGGTTCAAAAGCTGGCGCCGCGTCGCCGAGGTCGTTGAGTGACCAGGGCTGCCAGGGCATGGAATTAATGCGATCAGACATAGGTGTCCTCGCCGCCGCCAATAATCATTTCGCCGCTCTCCGCCAGCCGTCTGACTATCAGCAGAATCGCTTTCTGTTCGTTTTCCACCTGCGACATGCGCACCGGCCCACGGTTGGCGATATCGTCGCGCAGAATATCGGCCGCGCGCTGGGACATGTTTTTGAGGAACTTCTCGCGCAGCGGCTGCTCGGCGCCCTTCAGAGCAATCAGCAGCGATTCGCTGTCCACGTCCTGCAGCAGGCGCTGGATACTGCGATCGTCGACCTCCACCAGGTTTTCGAACAGGAACATCTCGTCGATGATCTTCTGCGCCAGCTCGCCATCGTATTCGCGCATCGCGTCGATAACGGCTTCTTCCTGCTGGGTTTTCATCAGGTTGATAATCTCTGCGGCGGTACGCACTCCGCCCATTTTGCTGCGCTTGAGGTTCTGGCCGTCGAGCAGGTTGTTGAGTACTTCGGTCAACTCCGCCAGCGCCGCCGGCTGCACGCCGCCGAAGGTGGCGATACGCAGCATTACGTCGTTGCGCAGGCGCTCATCGAACTGCGCCAGAATATCCGCCGCCTGGCCGCGCTTGAGATGGACCAGGATGGTGGCGATGATCTGCGGGTGTTCATCGCGGATCAGGTCGGCGGCGCTCTGCGGCTCCATAAAGTTGAGCGTTTCCATCCCGGAGGTGGTT
>ENA-OQNO01002425-OQNO01002425.1-human-gut-metagenome-genome-assembly--contig:-NODE-2425-length-10707-cov-3.257467_pt1 | contig 10707 bp, 4 predicted proteins | sample MGYA00242629_ERZ504880 | MGnify/ENA primary metagenome ERZ504880 (study PRJEB26092, sample SAMD00036377) | human gut metagenome | host: Homo sapiens | study: EMG produced TPA metagenomics assembly of... | reverse complement strand
GAAATAAACGGTATTCCGGCAACTGCCCATAAGCCTCTTTTGAGAGATATTCTGAAAGGAGAATGGGGATTCAAAGGCTTTGTAGTCAGTGATTGGGGCTCTGTTGGTGAGATTGCCAAGCATCGGATGGCAAAAGATAATGAGGATGCCGGTCGGTTGGCCGCTATTGCAGGCTGTGACATGGATATGCATTCTATGACTTATGCCAGACATTTGGTCAATTTGGTAAAACAGGGAGCTGTAGACATTACCTTGATTGATGATGCTGTAAAGCGGATTTTGACAGTGAAATTTGAATTAGGCTTGTTTGATGATCCTTATCGTTATAACTATCGTGAAAAGGAAATCGAAAACAAGAAAGTAAATGCTGCTCACAGGAAAGTGGCTCGTGAAGCTGGGGCTGGTTCAGTCGTCCTTCTGAAAAACCAAAATGTTTTGCCTGTTACATCCACTGCTGGTAAAATAGCTGTAGTCGGCCCTTTGAATAAAGCCAAAAAAGATATGCTGGGAAATTGGTCCGCCATTGGAAAGGCTGAAGAAGTAATTTCTGTTTTTGATGGTCTGAAAGCGGCCTTACCAAAAGCTAAAATTACCTATATTGAAGGTTATGATTTGGAAACGAATGAATTGAAACCATTACCGGATTTTTCTGAATATGACGTGATTATTGTATCAGTAGGAGAGCGTGCGATGGAGTCTGGAGAAGCGAAATCGAAAGTGGATATCAACATCAATGCTAATCAGCAGTTGATGGTGAAACAAATAAAGGAGAAGGCAGGGAAACCTGTTATCACTTTAGTTATGGGAGGCCGTCCATTGATTTTCTCCGATATGGAACCTTATGCCGATGCTATTCTTATGACTTGGTGGCTTGGTACGGAAGCAGGCAATTCTATTGCGGATGTGCTTACTGGTAAATATAATCCGTCTGGTAAGTTACCAATGACATTTCCCCGTCACGTAGGCCAGTGCCCGCTATATTACAATCATAAAAGTACAGGACGTGCCTGGGCGCCCAACAATCCGTGGGTAAGCGGTTATATGGATGAGAGTGTGAAACCTGCCTATGTGTTCGGATATGGCTTGAGTTATACGACTTTTGAAATAGCGGCTCCTGTGATGTCGAAAAAAGAATATAAAGCAGGAGAGCCAGTAGTGCTGACTACCTCTGTTACGAATACGGGGCAATATACGGGCAAAGAAACCGTTCAACTCTATTTGCAGGACGTGGTCAGTTCTGTGACCCGTCCGGTTATTGAGTTATGTGGAATCCGGCAGGTAGAATTGGCACCTGGAGAAACCCGAAAGATTGAATTTACCTTGTCTGAACAAGAACTAGGTTTCTTTAATTCAGATAAACAGTTCGTCACAGTGCCGGGTGACTTTAAACTCTTTGTCGGAAGCAGTTCGGATAATTTAAAAGCAACGGAATTTGAACTTATAAAAAAATAAATGGAATTACATGTAGTACGTCCTATTTTTATCCTATTGCTTTGGGGATTTACTTTGGGACTGAAAGCGGATGATTTATCCGTCATCAGGCAGAAGTATATAGAGAGTATATTATATAAGAATAAATCAGAACAGCAGTTGATACGACTGATGTGTCAGATGTCCCATGAGAAAGTAGTCGGTGACCAGATGGTTGTAGAATTAATGGAACGTTGCCCGATAGAAGTTGGATACGTTCGTCAATTATTATCTGATTTGAGTGAACAAGGTAGTTGGAATGGGCTCGATTTCACTAATAGTAAGGCTGCCAGTTGGCTTCCGCGGATTCATGCGGCCCGTGTGCTTGAGTTGGCTAAAGTTTATGCTAATTCGGAACATACCTTTTATAAATCAGCTGAGATTGCAGAGGCCATTCATAAGGCTATGGGATATTGGTTCCGGATGAAGCCAGTAGCTGCCAATTGGTGGTATAATGAAATAGGTATACCTAAAGTTTTGGGAGCTGCATTTGTTTTATTTGAAGACCAGTTGTCGACGGAAGAGAAGAAGCATGCTATTGAGGTGATGAACCAAGCAAAGATAGGGATGACGGCCCAGAATAGAGTTTGGCTAGCTGGCAATGTATTGGTGAAAGGACTATTGCTAAATGATATTCAACTGGTACAGGAAGCAAGGAATGCCATGAATGATGAGATAAAAATAGCTTATGGCAAAGCAGAAGGGATCAAGGTCGATTATAGTTTTCATCAACACGGACCTCAACAGCAGGTCGGGAATTATGGTGCAGCTTATTTGGCTACTATGAGTTTTTGGGCATATATTCTTGACGGCACTTCATTAGCGTTGGGTCAAGAGCGTTTTAAGCTTATCACTAACTATACGAATGAAGGTGTGCGGAGAATCTTGTGGAAAAACAAGATGGATGTGAATAATCTTGGAAGGCAACTTTATCGGCAGGCACAGCGGAATAAGGCTTTTTCGAGCTTATTCTCTGCTAATGCATTGGCGCAAGTGAATAGTAAAGATTGTAATGTATATCATATGTTGATTGATGAAAATCTTGGGAATACATCAACTGCGTTGTTGGGACAATACCATTTCTGGAAATCTGATATGACAATCCATCGTTGTCCCACTTGGATGGCATCTGTAAGAATGGCATCGGACAGGGTGATCGGCACAGAGTCGGGTACGTATAACGTAAAAGGTTATTATTTGGCAGACGGTGCTCTCTACACTTATGTGGATGGTGATGAATATACGGATATATTTCCTTGTTGGGATTGGCGTAAAGTGCCTGGTGTGACTTGCTATCAGGAAGATAAGGCTGTCCATGTAATGGGATGGCTTGAAAAGCAAAATAAAGGCTCATTTGTGGGAAATGTGAATGATGGCACTATTGGCCTTACTTCGATGGATTTGGTAAGGGACGGGCTTTATGCTAGAAAGACGTGGATTTTTACACCAGATTATGTCTTATGCTTAGGAGCGGGCATTCGTTCTGATAGCAGTTATCAGGTGAATACTTCTGTGGAGCAGGCTGTACTAAGAGATGATTTATTGTATTGGAATAAAGGAAAGTGGGAAGCTGTGAAAGATTTGAAATTTTCCTGTGGGGATTCCCAGCGCTTTTTTCACCATCAGACCGGATACATCTTGTTGGAAGGCGAGGGGCGTATTTTCTCTGAACAGCGTACAAATTCTTGGAATGATATTATGAAGATATATCCTAAAAGCGAGTTGCAGACGAAAGATGTGTTTACTATTTATATGAATCATGGAATTCTTCCAAAAAATGACTCATATCAATACGTGATATTGCCGGCTACCACTCCTAAGGAAGTACAACACTTTGATTTATCTTCATTTAAAATAATTAGTAATACCAGTCAATGTCAGGCAGTCCAACTAAATAAAGAGACATATTTACTTGCATTGTATGAAGCTGGAAGTGTTCCCTTATTCGGTGAACTAAAGTTTGAAAGCAATAAAAAAGGGCTTTTTATTCTGCGTACTTATAAGAAAAAGTGGAAAGTGTATGCTTCAGATCCAACTCAGACAGAAACATCCATGGAAGTGATCCTTAATGGAAATAAAAGAGAAATCAAATTGCCCGAAGGCGAATATAAAGGGACTGTTGCCATGTTCTCTGAATGACTTGTGGAACAAAATCATAGTTATGAAGAAAATATTGATTAGATGGAGATGACGTGAAAATAAAATTAATGAAAATGTAGAATGGAAAAAGGTTGCAGTGACAAAACATTGCAACCTTTTTCTTTCTATTTAGCAAACATTTACAGCGGAATATATTCTACGAATGCTTCCATTGCTTCGTAAGATGCCAAACCGAGATTGTCATACAATGCGGCGGTACCACGGTTACGGTCTTCACTGCGTTGCCAGAACAAACGTTCGTCGTTGCCCAGGAATGGTGCACTTTCCATCTGAGACTGGTGCTTCAGGATTGAATTACGTTTTGCACGCAGTTCTTCCGGACTGATGGGCACTGCCATTTCAATGTTTTCAATTTCCCACTCGGCCCACGCACCACGATACATCCAAATACGGCAATCTTTCAACCATTTTGCACCTTCTTCTTTTTCCAGATCGATAGCAGCAAATACGGCATCTGTGCAAACACGGTGTGTTCCATGTGGATCGGCGAGGTCACCGGCTACGAATATTTGATGAGGTTTCACTTCACGCAGCAGGTTACGCACAATTTCCACATCAGCTTCGGTCAACGGACCTTTCTGTATTCTACCTGTTTCGTAGAACGGCAGGTCAAGGAAGTGGCAATGATCCAGAGGGATATTATTGTACGTACAAGCAGTGCGCGCTTCACCACGACGTATCAAGCCCTTAATTGTGAGGATGTCACGTGTATCGATGTCACCATCTTTCTTCTCTTTCAGGAATTTACGGATTTCTGCATATTTATCAACAACTACCTTGTCTTCGCTATTATTGAAGATCTGGTTGAAACCATTGATGAAATGCAGGAAGCGGATTACTTCTTCGTCACCTACGGCAATGTTACCGGAAGTTTCGTAAGCCACGTGTACGTCATGCTTTTGTTCTACCAAGCGGCGGATTGTACCACCCATGGAGATTACGTCATCATCGGGATGCGGAGAGAATACGACGATGCGTTTCGGATACGGTTTCGCACGTTCGGGACGATAAGTATCGTCTGCATTTGGTTTACCACCCGGCCATCCGGTGATGGTGTGTTGCAGATCGTTGAAGATCTTGATATTCACATTATATGCCGAACCAAACAGAGCCAGCAGTTCGCTCAAACCATTTTCATTGTAATCCTTGTTTGTTAGTTTCAGGATCGGCTTGCCTGTCAGTTGACATAACCAGACGATGGCGCTACGAATCAGTTTGTCGTTCCATTCGCAGGAAGTCACTAGCCACGGACGGTGAATACGTGTCAGGTTACCGGCAGCAGAAAGGTCGATAACTACATGAGCATTGTTGTGAGTTTGCAGGAAAGATGCCGGAATGGTATCCGTTACTGCACCTTCTACGCACTCTTTTACCATTTTGGCTTTGTCTTCACCCCATGCCATCAGATAGATTTTCTTGGCAGCCAGGATGGTAGAAACACCCATTGTTATGGAGCTGATCGGAGTGCTTTCGATGCTACCGAACATTTTGGATGCTTCATTGCGTGAATCGTTGTCCAGTAAAATCAAACGGGTGGTGGAGTTCAGGCGGGAACCCGGTTCGTTGAAACCAATGTTACCTACGCGCCCGATGCCCAGTAATACGGCATCCAATCCACCGAAACTTTCGATGCGTTGCTCGTACAGGCGGCAATATTCAAAGATGGTATCTTTAGGAATTGTACCGTCCGGGCTAAAGATATTCTGCTTGTCAACATCTACATGATCAAGGAACATTTCCTTCAAGGCATTCAGGTTGCTGTTGATGGCATCTGATGTAAGAGGATAATATTCGTAAAGGTTGAATATGATAACGTTGCGGAAACTCAAGCCTTCCTCTTTATGTATACGGATAAGGGCTGAGTATACGTTGCGGGGAGAATTACCGCCCGGCAATGCCAATACACAGAAACGTCCGGCTTTCTGTTTATCACGAATAAGTTGAGCTATTTCGTAGGCAACGTGGTTGGCGCCTTCCTCTGCCGATTCGTAGATGTCGGTTGGGATTTTTTCCAGTCGGGTCAATACCGACCTTTCAAATGCATTCTCAGGCCTATAATACCTGGGGGAGACTCTGTTGAGAGTGATTTGAGAACTAAGATTGGTTTTCATAACTTAATTGGTATTAATAAATTGATTAAAGCTTGTCGCTTCTAAGATTTAACAAATATACAAAAAACAATGTTCACTAATTCTAGTGTTGGGGTTGTTTTTTGGAACAAGGTGTTTTCTTCTGACACTGTTTCGGGATACAAATGTAGCCACTTTTTGGTAACTATGCACTCACTTCTTTTAGGTATTTTCATTAAAAAGACTAAAATGGAATCTTTTTGTACAAAAACATCACCTGTTCGGGGGGGATGGTATGCTGACCGGTTTCATCAACAGATAACCTTAATTGATATAGAATGTAGTGGTTACTGTATTTCCTGCTTCGTCTACCGCTGTTAGTGAATGTTTTCCGGGCGTGGGTTGTAGTGAGATCTTATGAAAGTCTTGTGTCTGGGTAAGATAAGTGTTATCAAGGTGCCAGAAAATGGTGGTACCTGGATTGCTGTGAGCCAACTCGGTGGTTAGAAAGCCCGGACTTCCATCCATCTGTTTGGGTAACACAATACGGGCATTCATGGGTGGATAGATGAATTGCATGGATTGCAATGCATCCTCTCCGCAGCCTGTTTTGAAGGGAGGAAGCGGATTGTATTCCGGATGATGTTGCTTGTAATACCATTCCCATACAGGTGGTAAAGTGAACCAGGACTTCTGGATAGTTGGTTCCAAATTTGCGCAATTCTCGTAGATACGGTGAGTTTCATCGGCTGAAAGGGTGATCAGGTGATGATAAGGGCAAGCTTCCGTCTTTAGTCCGGCAGGAAGAATCAGTAAAGTATCTGTTTCTTCGCAAAACCTACCCTTCAAGTGTCCGGATTTCCGGCATACCTCAGCCTTGACAAAGACATCTCCCGGGCGTTTGAACCACCGTGTCGGAGGTAGCAGACTAAATACATCAAACAAAACCGGACCGGCTGTCCGTGCTCCTACAAGACCGGGTTTACCTTCTCCTGTAGCATTCCCTACCCATACACCTACGGCATAGTGAGGGGTGACTCCTACAGCCCAGGCATCGCGGAATCCGTGGCTTGTTCCGGTCTTCCAGGCAATGGGGGGCATGGAGGGGATTGATTTCCAGTCAATTTCTTCGGGACGATTCACCTCGGTTAACGCATTGAAGGTTTGCCATGCGGCTCCCGATTGGAAAGTATCCGTCGATTTTCCCGAAGCGAAGACTTCTGATTCTCCTGATCCTTCAGCGTCCGCAAGCAGCAAACGACATTCTGTTTGTGGAAGCGACAATAAACACCGCCCCATGTAGGCATACGCATTTGTCACATCCCACAGGGTAGCTTCCGCTCCGCCCAGAATGAGTGATAAACCATAATGGGAAGCCGGACGATTGATTGTTTTTAAGCCTATTTGCCTCAGAAAAGTATGAAACTTGGGAACACCATATCTTTGTAGCATCGTCACTGCCGGAATATTCAATGAACGTGCAAGAGCTTCCGAAGCAGGAACGGCACCTTCGAATTGCAAACTGAAGTTTTGAGGTGTAAAGCCATTAATATTAACCGGTATATCGGGCAGTAGCGTATGAGGTAGCAGACTGCCTTCCTGCAACATGGCGTAATATAAAAATGGTTTCAGAATACTTCCCGTGCTTCTGGGTGCCTGAATAACATCTACTTGGTTACCGGCTTGCTTCCGTTCGAAATTGACATTGCCGCAATAAGCCACAACCTGATTGGTTCGGATATCAATCACCAGAATTGCCAGGTTGCGTATATCACTCCGGTTAAATTCATTGCTCCAACGTTCGGCTGCGTTCTCTATTTGGGTTTGAATACCCCTGTCGATAGTTGATATGGAATATTTTCCGTTTCGTTCCTGATAGAAGCGACTGACTAGATGGGGAGCGGTTTGGGGGAGTGGATGAGGCTCGTCGGGGAGTGGTTCGCTGATAGCCAGTTCGTAAGTGGAGTTATCTATAATCTTTCGTGCATATAGTTGTTTTAGCAGACGGTTTCTTTTATTAAGTAATAATTGTCGTGATTTGGAGAGATGAATCATGGCGGGTGCATTTGGAAGTACTGCCAGCATGGCTGCTTCTGCCCAGGACAGTTCTTCGGCGGGATGTCCGAAATATCGCCAGGCAGCGGCATCGAGCCCTACTACGTTTCCTCCGAAAGGAGCGTGTGAGATGTACATAGACAGGATTTTCTCTTTTGAAGCGCGAAACTCAAGTCGGGTGGCCAAGATCATTTCTATGAACTTTTCTCCAAAAGTGCGCGATTCGTTTCTTGCCAGACGGATCGTTTGCATGGTGAGGGTACTTCCTCCACTTACAATGCGCTTATTCTTTAGGTTTTGGTAGGCGGCTCTGCTAATGGAGACAGGATTGACTCCCCAATGGTGATAGAAATGCCTGTCTTCGAAAGTGATGAGGCATTGCTTTATTTTTTCCGGAGTAGTGGTCCGGGGTGGAAAGCGCCATTGACCGTCGGATGCAATGCGTGCGCCCAATAATTCACCGCTCCGGTCAGTGACGACGGTGGAGTAGGGCACATGGAAAAGTTGCCGGGGGAGGCAAAAGATATAGCCTATCACCAGAATTGTAATAAGTATGAGTATTACTTTTCTGGTGATAGACAGTTGTTTGAAGTACTTTATAATTTGAATCTTCATCAATATTTAAATATGACTATCTTAATTCTCCTCCTCCCGGGAGGAGGAGTACCCCATAGGGGGGAGGTGGTAGGTAGAATGAAAAATACCTATGAATTAATAAGGAACTCTTTTCTTACCTACCACCCCGCCCTTTGGGCACCCCTCCTTCTAGAAGGAGGGGAGTTTGGATAGTTTTGCTCAGTGGCATGTTACTTACTGACAGTCGTTCTTCCCGCCTTGGTTCGTGCTTGTGCCGAACCGTCATACATGGCTTCGCACTGGATAGCCGGCAAAATGAAATTGCCTGCATATGTAGCTTGCAGTCTTATGGTGAACTTTTTCAATTCACTGCGACGCAAGTCGAAGTAAGTCAATACGCGGTCGTCACGAATATCCTGATAGGTATACTCACGGGTAGGTGTCGCTTCCGGAGTCATCAACCGGTCATTGTAAATTTCCCAACCTGACGGCAGAATATGTGTCAATGCCAAATTACTGTAAGCAGTGGTTCCACTGATATTACCTACAGTGATGACTGCCATAAAGTCTGTTCCTTGCTTGATATCATCTATAGATATTGTCGCTCCGTTCATATCCGTATATTTTACGTCCAGGCGGAGGTTATTGGATATTGCGGGTAACGTGTCATTAAGTAATTGCGTGCGTGTAATGAGGTCGACACTTAATGCACCTTTACCTTCATTCTTTACTATAATATTACCCGAAGCCGGTGAAGTGGACAGTTCCTTTGCAAATACAGCCTTGGCTGATTTCACTACGGGTTGCTGCTTTCCGTTCCAAGTCCAGGTGAAATCCAAAGTACCTGAAAGCTTCTCAGCCAGGCGTCCCATCGCCATCAATGAGAAAGCAGTGGACTGTGTACTGAACCAATTCTCTTCAGCCAGATTCTTGGATACCTTCTTCGCCTGTTGCAATGCCGCCTGGTCTCGGTTCATTAGGAGTAAAGTTTCCAATATCATAGCTTCGTCACGATCATACGAACCATAGATGTAGTTCTGTGAGGAATAAGGGGTAACGGTGGTTTCTGCCTTAAATACCAGTTCTTCAGCCGGTTTCATCTTACCTGTCAGGGCATAAGCGGCTGCCAGTCTCCATTTGGCTTGCAGAGGCAGGTTAGCTTGTTCTTTCATCCGGTTCATGGCGCCCTGCTCAGGTGCACCGGCTAATGCCAGTGTGTACAATCTGTATGCTTGTTGCACTCCCGTTTGCCAGTAACCCCAACTGTCATCTTGATCCGGCATCCGCCAGTTTTGGGCAGCAGCACGTTGGAAGCGTTTCCACTTATTCAGTACATTCGAGTTGACAGCGTAGCCTTTCTCCTGTGCCAATACGAGGAACATGCCCGCATAAGAAGTAATCCACTCATCAGCACTGGCATTCCCCGGCCAGTAAACAAAACCGCCGTTCGGAAGCTGGCGTGCATAGAGTTGCCGTATCGCTTCCTGTACGTTAGCCTTAATCTTTTGAGCTTCTTCCTCATCCACAGCTTTAAACTGGCTGACGAACAATAACGGCAGAGCTTTGGAAGTCAGCTGTTCCGTGCAATGATGCTGATAATTATACAGGTAGTCGAACCTGCGGCTGATATCTACCGAAGGAATACGTGAGACTTCCAGCAGCATACGGCTATTTGCCGGAGAAGCACCATTCAATGAATAAGGAAGTGTTACACTTTCTCCTTTTTCCACCCATTGGCTATTGCGGAAAGTCACTGCCGGATTCGGGTTTCGGACTTCGATTTCAATGGTCTCTTTCGCCTGCTGACTGCCACCGTTGGCAGTGATATGTATCGTTGCTTTTCCTGTTTTACTTCCGGTCTTTATCTTAAAGTAAACGAGCTGGTCACCCGGTTGGCTGAAAGTAATGGATTGTTTATTGGGATCGATCACTTGTACACCTCCACCTGAAGCCTGGATGGATACCGATACATTCTTCACTTCCTTCTCCATGGCAAAGACATTTACCGGGACAGTAATCTCTTCTTGTGTGCTCAGCACACGGGGCAGTGTGGACAACAACATCAATGGTGTCCGCACGAAAGAAGTCTTTTCCGCTTTTCCATAAGCTCCGTCTTGCCCCGCTACCACCATCGTACGCACAGAACCTACGTACATCGGTAGTCTCAGCGTGTGCGTTTTCTGTTTTCCTTTATCCAGATAGAACGGACCGATGAATTTCACTACCGGCTTGAAGCGATTCGCTTTTGCATCGGCCGGTTTCAATGTCTCGTCACCACCCGTACTGAACAATGAACTGTAGCGTCCGGCAGATGCTCCGAGTACATCATCATACATATCCCAGGTGCGGATGCCCAATGCTTCGCGGGCATAGAATT
>ENA-OQNO01002422-OQNO01002422.1-human-gut-metagenome-genome-assembly--contig:-NODE-2422-length-10715-cov-2.404892_pt1 | contig 10715 bp, 10 predicted proteins | sample MGYA00242629_ERZ504880 | MGnify/ENA primary metagenome ERZ504880 (study PRJEB26092, sample SAMD00036377) | human gut metagenome | host: Homo sapiens | study: EMG produced TPA metagenomics assembly of... | reverse complement strand
GCGCTGGCTGTTTTTGCCGTCCGCAGTCGTCGAAACCCAGCAATCGCCCTGCGCCGTCAACAACATACGGTGACCGGTGGCGGGAAGAGCCGCTTGCTCCGTCGGCGTCTCGGTTTCAGCGGGAAGAGGCGTTCCACCCAAAACAATCGGTTCCTCCGATGCCGCAGGAAGCGTGGCGTTCGCAGCCGGCTCAACAGGGATGGCCGGCGTTGTGACGACAGTATCCGCTTCAGGGACAGCCGGAGAAGACACAGCCGGAGAGGCCGTTTTTTCCCGACTCACCGTATTGCTGGAAAGTCCGGGGATACTATCCCGAAAATACCATGCCCCTCCCGCAAGAAACAACGCGCACAAAAGGATGGCAAGCCAAGGCACATGACTTTCCTCGCGACGTGCCGCAGCGGGGACAACACGGATTTCCTGTTCCCGCAGCTCTTCTTCCGGATCTTTGAGTAGTGCGCACGCAGCGTGGGTAACGCTATCGTCGACGGCAAGAAGCTTCGCATACGCCCGGATAAATCCCCGGGCATATACGGCATGCGGCATGGATTCCATGTCTCCTTCCTCTATGGCTTTAACCAACCGAGAGGTGATCTTGAGTTCCGCGGCGACATTTTCTTCCGTCAGCCCCTTATGGATACGCCTCTCACGAAGCAGGGCTCCAAAGTCTGCCAGCGTCAAAACAGTTTCCGTCTCTTCCATGCTGTGTACCTTTCGGAAATCGAATGCAAAAAGGGATAGTTATTGGCGGATCTCAACCACAGCCCGCTTGCGAAGCTGTTCGCTGTATTCACGGAAGCGCTCTTGGAGCTTCGGTTCGCGCAAAATCCTTTCGATCTGAGGCGTGGCTTCCTCCAGCGTCTGCCCGTCTCCGGATTCCATAGAGAGAAGCTTCAACTGTCCTTTCAACCCGTTATTCACTTCAAACAATCCGGAGACATCTCCCGGCTTGAGCTGCGAAAGGCGGTCCTGCCATGTAGGATCAAGGCTGTTCCAATCCACGACGCCCACATCACCGCCTTCCTGAGCGCGAGGGCCCACGGAAACCTGACGAGCGGCTTGTTCAAAGGAAAGCTTGCCGCTACGGATACGGGCGGCCTGCGCCTCGGCATTTTCCGTCGGCGGATATACAATAACCGCAAAACGGACTTTCTGGTTGTTCATGAACGTCTGCTTATGCTGATTATAATAATCGGCGATCTCTTCTTTCGTCACGATGACCTTACGGCCGACCATGTTGGCAAGGAGGCGGTTCCGCAAAATGCTGCTGCGGATACGCTCGCGGAAATCCTTCTCTGTCGTGCGCTGGATCTGGAGCTGACGCTGGAATTCTTCCGGCGTCATTTTATTGCGCGACATGATCTGCTGTATTTCATTATCCACTTCGCTGTCGCCCACCGAAATTTTAAGGCGCTGGGCTTCCTGCATCAGAATAATGTTGTTGATCATGCGTTCCAGCGTTGCCTTGGTCAGTTCTTCTATCGCAGCGGCCTGATTGGGATCTTTGGGATTCAATCCCCGCCGCATGGCTTCGGGGGCCGTTTCAGCCTGCAAGTCAAACGCCGTTATCATTTCGCCGTTCACGACCGCGGCAACGCCATTGATGGCGGCGCGTACGGGAGACGTAATCAAAAAAAACAAAAGAAACGCAGTACTGACGATGCGCACGCTATGCTCCTTGATATTCTGGCTCTGGGACTGAAACACTCCCAGCCTTGTTTTTGCAACACTGAGCACACAAAAAGATTTCCTCGGACGGAACGTTTCTCAAGATGCGTTCAGCCCAATGGAAAACGTCTTTGGAGTGCTCTCTGTGCGACAATTTTTTGGCAAGATACGCTGATTCCCGCCAACTTGCAACGCCGGGACTTTCTAACCCTCTCAGGCATATCAGTCCGTCAGAAGTGTCCCCAGCGCCAGTCTGGCGGCATCAAGCCTGCGCGGGGTGGGCAACTGCATATCCAGCTTCAATTCAAGGCTTGATGGAGGAATCAACTTGGCATTGCCTTTTTGCGCACTCAAGAACGGCACCAGTTTCTCGGGGGCGATGGCGTTCTGCTTCTCATCCCAGAGGACACGGAGCCGATCCTCGTATACGTCCGCCTTCAAGGCTTGAGCGCCGCTCAGGAATTGCTTTAGCGCCAGTACAGCCATAAAGATTTCCAATGGTTGCGGCAAAATGCCAAAGCGGTCTCGAAGCTCGAGTTCAAGTTCCTGGCGGGCCTGAGCGTCCGGAGCAGCGGATAGCCGCTTATACCAACGCAGACGTTCCCGTCCATCCGTAATATAGTCCTCGGGGATATGGGCGGTAAGCCCTAAATTGAGTTCCGTTTCAATCTGCAACGATACGCCGCCGTTTTTAATCTTGTTGACGGCTTGTTCGAGCATTTCAAGATACAGTTCAAGCCCCACACGTCCCATATGGCCGGACTGAACCTCACCAAGAATGTTTCCGGCACCACGCAACCGCAAATCTTCCATCGCAACTTGGAAGCCCGCGCCCAAGTAATCCATATCAAGAATAATGCGCAAACGTTCTTTTGTTGCAGCAGGCAACCGCTCCAGATCAGAAACGACGAAACAGGCAAAAGCCTGCCGATCGGACCGCCCCACCCTGCCCCGCAACTGGTACAACTGCCCCAGACCGAAAAGATGCGCCTGATCGACGATCAGCGTATTGGCCCGAGGGAAGTCCAGCCCCGATTCAACAATGGCGGTACAAACCAGAATGTCCAATTCGCCATGCCAAAATGCGTGCATGGTTTCTTCAAGCTTCTTTTCCGGCAGCTGCCCATGCGCCATGCCGATACGCGCATTCGGAGCCAGTTCCTTGACGAACTCGACGACCCGTTCCAGCCCCTGCACCCGGTTATGGACCCAAAAAACCTGCCCCTCACGGGCTAGTTCCCGTTCAATCACCTGCCGAAGCGTTGCCTTGTCCCGCTCCAGCAGCGCCGTAGAAACGGGTTTACGCTCAGGGGGGGCCGTCTCGATGACCGAAAGTTCGCGGACTCCGGACATGGATAACTGGAGCGTCCGGGGAATCGGAGTGGCCGTCAATGTGAGCGCATCAACGTTCTTTTTGATTTTCTTGAGTTTCTCTTTGTGCCGAACGCCGAAACGCTGCTCCTCGTCAAGGATAAGCAAGCCAAGATTCGGGAGAACCACATCGTCCGAAAGGAGCCGATGCGTACCGATGAGGATGTCGATCTGTCCGGAAGCCGCCGCTTTGAGCACTTCTTTCTGCTTGGCTGAAGAAACGAAGCGGCTCAGCAGTCCGACATTGAGCGCAAAGCCCGAAAGCCGGGAGCGGAAGGTCTGGTAATGCTGCTCGGCAAGAACTGTCGTGGGACACAAGAGTGCGACCTGACGCCCTTCCGAGGCGGCCCTGAACGCCGCCCGCAGAGCAACCTCCGTTTTGCCGAACCCCACGTCTCCGCATACAAGCCGATCCATAGGTTCGGGCTTTTCCATATCAGCCAGGACGTCCTGTATGGCTTTCGCCTGATCAGGCGTTTCCTCGAAGCCGAAGGACGCTTCAAATTCACGGTACAACTCCCCGAGAGGAGGATACCGGAACCCCTTGGCCACCTTACGCCACGCATACATTTCAATCAGGTCTTCGGCGATTTTTTCGATAGCCTTGCGGGCTTTTTCCTTGCCGGATTGCCAGGCTCCGCCGCCCAGACGATCCAGCGACGGCTGCGCTTCTCCCCCGCCCTTAAAGCGTTGGATGAGGGAAAGGCGATCCACAGGAACATAAAGCCGATCATCTCCGGAATAGTGCAGCAGCAGGAAATCGTTGGCAGTGCTGCCCGTTTCCATGCGCAGCAGCCCCCCAAAGCGGGCAATGCCGTAATCCCGATGGACCAGCAAGTCGCCGGGCTTCAACTCGTCATACCGATCAAGCCCCTTGAAGGCTCCTGTAGGAACGCGGCGGCTTTTCTCCGCATGTGGCTGGAGGAGATCTTCCCCGAGTATGAGGCTCTGATCCCAAATCAGTTCAGCGCCGGCCCGAAATGGCGCCACCAAAGCGAACAGGCCATGCTGTTCCCCGGAATACCGCAGCAAAGGGGACAAGCCATCCTGAGAGGCCAGATTCAAAAATTTCGTACGGCTCTTTTCGGAAGCAAAGCACAAAATCGTCGGCCTCTTTTCGTTCTGCCACCGTTTCAGTGCTTTAACGAGCGTCTGCCAAGGGCGATCCTGCTCCGCAGTCGAAGGAAACAGATCCTCGAACGAAGAAAGGCTCCGTTCCGGCAGATCATGGATTCCTTTGGCGATGCCCATCACCAGCGGTTCTGCGTGAACACAGGCGAACCGCTCGCAAGCGCTTTCCACATCGCTTGCTTCGCGCATGGCCAAACGCTGCGGCTGAGGACGGCCCTCCACATCCTGTGCTTCGAAGGCTTCCGTCCAAAGACGTTCCGCTGAGGACAACATATCACGAAAATCGGAGAGCCCCGGCAGAACCCATACGGTATCGGCAGGGAGCCATGCTTCCAGATTGGTCGCCGTGTCATAGCAGCAACCCGGCAATAAGCGGAAATCGCCCTGTTCCTGTAAGCGGGTCAACCCGAACCGTTCATTTTCGGTCAGCATGTTTTTCTGGAACAGGCTTTTCCAGCGTGCCTGCATCTTCGCTTGGTCAGCGGGCGACTGTCGAATGGGTGACACGGGAAGAACACGTACCTCAGAAAGATTTGCCTTCGAACGCTGGCTCACAGGATCGAAAAGACGGATTTCCTCTATGAGATCTCCAAAAAAATCAAGGCGTATGGGCTTATCATAACCGGGAGGCATGATGTCGAGAATATCACCTCGCCTGGCGATCTCGCCCGGATTCGAGACCATGGAAACACGCTCATAGCCCCATTCAACCGCCTGTTCGAGTATCATATCCAACGAGACGTCTTCACCCCGTATGAGGGTAACCTCCCGGTTCTCGAAGAAATCCAGAGGCACCAGCTTGGGGAGCAGGTTATCGGCGGTCAGGAGAAGCCCTTTGGCCTGCCCGCTGCGCAATGCGTACAGAGCGGACAAGCGTTCCGTCCAGCCCTCACGGTTGGCCGAGCGAGGAGAAAACGGCGGCAGAGACGTCCAGCCGCCCTTATCAAAGGCATCCGGCAAAAAGTCGCCGCTGGACAACTCGGGAGAGAAAAGCCGCATCAAGGCTCGGGCGGTAAGCAACTCATCCCTGTTTTTTACGACCCAAGCCATGCCACGGCCCTGTTGGAGCATATCCACGCAAAGCCGCGCCTGCGTGGCCAGCCCCGCGCGCGCAACGTGTATCCGCCCAGCCTTGAAACGGGCGATCTCGGTCATCACATCTGTATACACAAAAGTACCTCGTCAACCATTGAACGTCATTCCCAAAATCACATGGAATCAATGAAGCTTTCCCACCCATTGTCAAGCCTCGCTCCGTATGCCGCCGGACAGGAGAGCGGAAGGAGAAAACTGCCGCACCTCTAATGCATCCTAGCCAACGGATAAGCAGGGGAATAAAATGGGTAAAGGCCTCCACAAGTCCCTGCCCAAAGGCAAGAGGATTGTGGAGGCGAACAATCCCGCTTCTGAGCGGCATCACAATCATATCGGCAGGACACGGGGTATGAAAGGGAAATCAACCGATCAGGATGATTTGCTTTGATGTCCCCGTAAGCGGACGAGCTCCTGACGCGGTGATTTCCAGCGTATGCTCAAGGCCGACCATCCCTGAGCCGGGGATGCCGATCTTCGGCTCAATGGCCACAACCATGCCCTGTTCCAGCGGAGCGGTAAAGCCTTTGGCAAAAACCGGGATCTTATCGACAGTCAGGCCTATGCCATGCCCCAAGAATGGAACCTTGTCACGCCCTAACCCCATAAACCCGTCCATTTGCCCTTCGCGCTGGGCAACGGCACACGCTTCCGCCCATATCTCTGCCGGAACGGCTCCCGGTTTCAACGCGGCTGCGGTTTGTTCAAAAATCTCAACGCACACGGCATGTGCCCTACGAATCGGGCCGGGGATCGTATCGGCCGCGCCACTCCAGTACACCTGTGTCCTATCCGTATTATACCCTTCAACATTGAACCCCATATCGATGGAAAGCAAGGCGCGCTTCTGCCAAAGGCGTTCGGCATTTCCCATAAACGGAATGGCCGGACACATGCCTTTGCAACCAAGAGGTCCATTGTAATAGGTGGGATAAATGCCGGACGTATCAGCCGAGGCATAACCAAAAAAGTTTTCCTCACCCGGCGCATTCATCCGCAACATTCCGCTTCCGCCGCACGCGAACACCGCTTCCACATACGTTCTCGCAACATCAAATTCACTCATGCCGGGGTGTATGCGTTCCGGAAGCATTTCATCCAGAACTTTTGCATGTAATGCCCCGCATCGACGGATTTTTTCGAGCTCCCACTCGGATTTTACGGCTCGGGCCTGAGCAAGGACGGCATCACAGGAGATGAACCGCACACCTTCCATACGGCTTTGCAGCATCTCCGCCATCGACCAGTTGAATCCGTTTTTATCCACGGCAATGGCGGAAGAAAGCGGGCTCCCGCACCCAGCGCAGAGAGAGGTGATTTCCTTATATGACTTGAAGGGAAGAATGTGACGCAAGGGGGATTCCAGTTGTGCGCGTTCCACTCCCTTGCGAAGCAACAAAACGGGCTCCCCTTCAACGGGCAACCATACGAGCCCCCACCCCAGCGTTCCCGTCAAATAATAAATGCCAAGCCGGGAAGTAACGAGCATCCCCCCTGCATCAGGGGCGAGCGTGCGCAACAGACGGCGGCAGCGGGCATACCGGAATTCTATCTCTCCAAGCGGCAACAGATCGGGGCTCGACATGATCAGCTCTCCTTCTATACAGCAGGTTCGTTTGGGTCCATTTTGACAGGTTCCCTTTGAATCATTGATCTTTGGAATTTTCCTTATTTTGTCTTCCATTGCAACAGAGGATTTGAAAGATCTCCTTGTAATCCGGTGAAATATTTTTTGCGGGTTGTTTTGGTAGGATGTTCGGTATTATAAATTTACATAATTTTAAAAGACTATGAGCCATAACATGCTTTAAAAACGCTTGCGGCAACTCACTGAAAAGCAACTCTTTCCGTGCTCTCCTAGACGAAGAGTACACACCCAAAACCTTTTCGTTGCCTTTATTGGCATAACCAACTAAACTTTCCTGCACTCTTTTTGTGAGGTCCATCATGTTACAGACATTTCTCTCCGACGGCAGGATGCGCGAATTTCTGACCCAAGCCCGCACAATCGCCGTCGTTGGTGCAAAAGATAAAGAAGGTCAGCCTGTTGACCGCGTCGGGAAGTATCTCATCCAAGCAGGCTACCAAGTGATCCCGGTCCACCCCATACGTAAAGACGTGTGGGGCCTGCAAACCTATCCTTCGCTTGCCGAAGTGCCTTTTCCCGTTGACATCGTCAATGTATTCCGGGCTCCTCAATACTGCCCTGATCATGCGCGGGAGACCGTGGCACACTCCCCCCTGCCCCAACTGTTTTGGATGCAGCAAGGCATCGTGAGCCCCGAAGCCGCTTCTATCGCTGGGAAGGCCGGGATCGCCGTCGTTGAAGATTTATGCATCATGGTCGAACACAAACGCCTCTTAGGAAATTGATATCATGAAGAAAACTGTCTTTGACTGCCAGATGTGCGGTCAATGTTGCGAAGGGGAAGGCGGCATTGTCCTGAGCCCCAAGGATCTGAAACGCCTTTATGAAGGCCTGAATCTCGAAAAACAGGCTTTCCTTGATGCTTATGGCGTTTTCCGGAACGGGAAATGGCAAGTGCGGACGGGCGAAGACGGCAATTGTATTTTTTTCCGGGCCGGACAAAGCTGTACCGTCCATGCCATCAAGCCCGATGTTTGCCGGGCATGGCCGTTTTTCCGGGGGAACATGGCCGATGCCGAAAGCCTCCATCTGGCCAAGGCGTTTTGCCCAGGTATACGCCCTGATGCGACGCATGAGGAATTCGTGGAGGAAGGCCAGAGCTATCTGGAAGAAAATGGGCTCGTAGCCTCCGATCCCGAACATGAAGGGCACGCCCTTCTGCCGGTTTCCAAAACGGATTCTTCCTTTTAACCTTTCAGGATCCCTGCCCAAACCTTCTGGGCGGGTTTTGTGCTTCCGCCTCAGATCGTTCTGAAGACGCCAGCACCATACGACCTCTTACACAGGAGACTTTGGATCATGAATATCCTTATGTTCGGTCCCAACGGCAGCGGCAAAGGCACGCAGGGCGCTCTCATCAAGAAGGCGTTTGGTTTGGCCCATATCGAATCCGGAGCCATTTTCCGCGAACACGTGGGCGGCGGAACCGAACTCGGCAAAAAGGCCAAGGAATATATGGATCGCGGCGAACTCGTCCCTGACGCCATCACCATTCCCATGGTCCTCGAAACCTTGAAGACCAAAGGGGCTGACGGCTGGTTGCTTGATGGTTTCCCCCGCAATATCGCCCAGGCCGAACAACTGCACAAGGCGATGCAGGAACAGGGCATGAAGCTTGACTATGTGGTGGAAATCGATCTGCCCCGCAACATCGCCCGCGATCGCATCATGGGCCGCCGGGTGTGCAAGAACGACGGCAACCATCCCAACAACATCTTCATTGATGCCATCAAGCCCAATGGCGACGCCTGCCGGGTCTGTGGCGGCGAGCTCACGGCCCGTGCTGACGATCAGGACGAAGCCGCGATCAACAAGCGCCATGACATTTATTATGATGACAAAACGGGGACGCTGGCTGCAGCCCACTACTTCAAGGCGTTGGCCGAAAAGGGCGAAACCAAGTACATCGTCCTCAATGGTCAGGGCACGATCGACAGCATCAAAGAAACGCTCATCAAGGAACTGGGACTGAACTAGTCTTTGCTTTCCAAGCGGCAGGCTGGTTGAATTTTTTCGGCCAGCCTGCCGCTGTAAAAAATGCGCTGCCGTTTATGGGAAAGCCATGAGCAGCTCTGTGCGACCGGTCACTTCCTCGATCCGTTCACCGGTTATACGGAACCCGTTTTTTTGGTAAAAGACGACTGCCCGTTCGTTTTCCGCATAAACGGAAAGATCCAAAGTGCCGCGCATCTTTTTGGCCAGTGCCAGCAAACGGGACCCCACTCCCCTCTTTTGGTGCGCGGGGGCAACAAAAAGCGCCGCAAGATAGTCCTCCACGAAGGCCATAAAGGCCACCACTTCTCCCGTAGCCCTGTCCTCATCCACAACGATTTCGCTTAATGGAAGATACAAGGTCCGCATGGCCTCGGCCTTTTCTTCCCAATATGCCTTATCAATAAAAGAATGGGAACGAACGGAAGCCGCCAGCCATATTCGGATAACGGTCTCCGTGTCTTCTTCTTTGAATGCCCGGATCATCTTCCCTCCATGCGCACGCACCGGACAAAGGGCACCCGAAAGCCCCCATTCCCCCATCTGTGGACGAAGGGGCGTGGTCGTGCTATGCTCGATAATTCGTAGGTTACGAATATGTTTTCCGTTACAACCCTATCGGACGCCTTATGCATTACTATCCAGTTTTTTTGGAACTTTCTGGGCAGAGCTGCCTTGTAGTCGGCGCGGGCGCCGTCGGTTGCCGCAAGATAGCTTCCTTGCTCGAATGCCCTATTGAACGGCTTCACGTCATTGACCTGGCTGAACCGGATACAAATCTTCAAGTGTTGCTTGAAGATAAACGCGTCAGTTTTACGAAACGCCCCTTTACACCGTCCGATGTGGAGGGGTGCGCATTGGTTTTTGCCGCCACCAGCAACAGGCAGACCAATGATGCCGTGGCGAGGGCCTGCGCGGAACGCGGCATCCTCTGTAACTGCACCGATGCCCCTAAGGACAGTTCCTTTATCGTACCAGCCCTTGTCGAACAAGGGAATATCGCCATCGCCCTTTCCACAGGCGGCGCCAGCCCGGCGCTTGCCCGGAAGATCCGTGAAGATCTGGAAGCGTGGCTCGGAGAGCGTTATACGGGGATAAGCGAACTTTTGATGCGGCTCCGCCCCTTGGTTCTTGCCTTGCATCACGAGACGAGGCAGAATACAACCCTCTTCCGGAGCATTGTGGATTCGCCCCTGTCCGAAGCCCTGCAGCGTCGGGATCGGCAAACGTGCGAATCTTTGCTCAGGGAATTGTTACCCATCGAACTGCATCCGTATATCATGGAGTTGCTGCATGATCTTGCCTGAACTGTTGCCGGTTCTGGCCATTCACCTGTACGCCCTTGGGACGGCGGCCGTCGTGGCGGGCATCCTTGCCCGGAACGAATGGCTTAAGCGCGCCGCCCTCGTGCTTACGGTGCTTGCCTTCACCACCCACACATTACTGTTGATCGCCACCTTTATGGACGACGGATTCACGGGCCTGACCCGCTCCGTGTATGTCCAGCTTCTGGCTTGGTGCATTACCCTCAGCGGGCTTGTCGCGTGGCTCCGGTGGCGCTATGAGGCACTGCTCCTGACCGTAGCGCCATTCTCCTTGCTGACGTTTCTGATCGCCCTCTTGCTGCGTCATGCCGAAACACCGCTTCCCCCCGTACTTTCGGGGATGACCTTTACCATCCATATCGCAGCGATATTCATCAGTATCGGCCTGATGGCCCTTGCTTTCGGCGCGGGCGTGCTTTTCCTCATCCAAGCGAAGAGCATCAAGTCGAAATCAAAGCTGGCGGGCTTCCAAAAGGATCTCCCTGCCC
>ENA-OQNO01002421-OQNO01002421.1-human-gut-metagenome-genome-assembly--contig:-NODE-2421-length-10724-cov-2.628102_pt1 | contig 10724 bp, 10 predicted proteins | sample MGYA00242629_ERZ504880 | MGnify/ENA primary metagenome ERZ504880 (study PRJEB26092, sample SAMD00036377) | human gut metagenome | host: Homo sapiens | study: EMG produced TPA metagenomics assembly of... | reverse complement strand
ACTGTTCCTCTACAGCCACCAGTTTTTTACCCTCCGGCAGCATACCTCCTATTTGCTCTGTTTCAATAACTCTTGCAGCCGAAAAAGAAACCAGCTGACCGCCTATGTCAATAGCAGAACCCGCATCTGCCTGTATTACCTCGATTGGCCTATCGGTATTCACCTCCGTTTGTGACTTCATACCGTAAAATGCTGTAACCCCAACCACACCAAACACAACGAATAAGATGATTCCCCCTGTCAATATCCCTTTTGCCAGATTATTTTTGTAGGGCTGTTCTTTTTCTTGATAGATATCCGCTCTTGTCTTGTGGAAATCCTTTCCGGTATCATACTTCTTATGCAGATCTTGATGTACCTCGTTCATGCGGTATATATCCTGACCGAAATCCTTATTATATTTCTTTTCAATAAGATCTTCATCCAGCTCGCCGCCAGGTCTGTTATATGCTGCACATTTTGGGCAGATTCCTTCCGTCTTTTCATAGCTGAATATTGTTTTGCACCGTCTGCATTGCATAACCCGTGCCTCCTTCTCTGCCTTTCATAATAAAAATATAAATTTCGACAGGATACCATATTATCTAACAAAAAAAATGCTAATTTTATAATAAATCATTATCATAAAATTAGCAATGTTTTCTATTAATTTTTTCACAATTAAGCTAAAATCATGCGGTCGTTAGCAAATTCTCCACCGCTTTCCACTTCGAATTTTTTGAGAAGATCGGCAACCTGCAGGTTTTTCTTCTCCTCTCCGGAAACATCATAAATAATATGTCCGTCATACATCATAATCAACCGGTTACCAATACGGATTGCATCCTTCATGTTATGAGTAACCATTAGTGCAGTCAGCTTATGAGTATCTACAATTTTAACCGTCAGATCAAGTACCTTTTTCGCTGTCTTCGGATCAAGCGCTGCTGTATGCTCATCTAAAAGCAGTACTTTCGGTCTCTGAAGGGATGCCATCAACAGTGTCAGTGCCTGGCGCTGACCACCGGACAAGAGTCCTACCTTAGAAGTCATTCGGTCTTCCAGTCCCAGATCCAGAGATTTCAGGGCAGTCTGGAAGATTTCTTTCTCTTTTTTGGTGATCCCCCATCCAAGTCCTCTTTTCTTTCCTCTTCTATACGCAAGTGCCAGGTTTTCCTGAATTTCCATACTGGATGCCGTTCCCATCATGGGATCCTGGAAAACCCTGCCCAGATTCCCGGCTCTCTGATACTCCGGCTTCTTGGAAATGTCGTCCCCATCCAGCACAATGCTTCCGGAATCAATGGGATATACACCCGCAACCATATTTAACATTGTAGATTTACCGGCACCATTACCGCCGATAATCGTGATAAAATCCCCCGGATGAACATGCAGATTCAGCCCCTGAAGTGCTTTTTTTTCATTAATTGTACCGGGATTAAATGTTTTATATACATCTTTTATTGTTAACATATCTGCTCGCCTCCTAATTCTTAACTACCAGTTTTTTGGAAAACACCGGAACGGCCAGAGCAATTGTTACAATAACCGCTGTTAACAGTTTCATATCGTTGGAATCCATACCCAGCTGCAGCACAACGGCTACAATAACCCGGTACAGAATAGAACCTAAAATAGCAGAACCAAGCTTTCCTGCAAAGTTCAGACGTTTTCCCATAACTACTTCACCAATTACAATAGATGCCAGGCCGATTACGATGGTTCCCGTTCCCATACCTACGTCGGCAACTTTCTGCGCCTGCACAACCAAGGCACCGGACAGACCCACAAGGGCATTTCCGATAACCAGTCCGAATATTTTCATCTTGTCCGTATCCACACCCAGTGCGCGGATCATGGCTTCATTATTTCCGGTAGCGCGGAGTGCACTTCCGATTTCCGTTCCGAAGAGCCAGTACAGCAATGCGATTGCCGCAATTGCAATAATCAGTCCGATAATACAAACAACAATGGTATTGATATTTGTATTTTTCTGCAGACTGTCCGGCAGAATTTTTACCAGCATTGTTACTATGGTATCCGTACCTTTATCTCTGGTATTAATAGGCGTATTCGCCTGCCCCATAATTCTCAGGTTAATTGAGTAGAGAGAAATCATCGTCAGGATTCCCGATAATATAGCGGGAATCTTAAGCTTTGTGTGAAGTATGCCGGTAACTGCTCCCGCCAGTCCTCCTGCTGCTAATGCAAAAAACAGGGTCAGAAATGGATTCATATGCAGCTTAACGCAAAAAACCGCACTGATACATCCGCCCAGTGCAAAACTTCCATCGCATGTCATATCTGCGAAGTCCAATATTTTAAATGTTATGTATACCCCCAGTGCCATCAGGCTCCACAATAATCCCTGGGACACTGCCCCAAATATCGCCATTAAAATGCTCATCTCTACCTCCATTGTTATAAAATGGCCGTTTCAAAACGCCTTTTGAAACAGCCATCTTTTTTATTCTTCTGTCGCAGAAGTCTCCTCTGATGAAGCTTCTGTTGTTGCAGCCGGTGTCTTAACAAACTCCATTAAGTCTGCAGGAATCTCAAGTCCCAGTTCCTCTGCTGCATCTTTGTTGATTACAGTATCAACATCTTTTAAGTATTCGATCGGCATAGATGCAGGATCGCCTTCGCCAGCTAAAATCTTAGCAGCCTGTGCACCTGTCTGTTTGCCCAGGTTGAAGTAATTGATACCTCTTGTTGCAAGGCCTCCGTTATTAACCATTCCTTCTTCACCGCAGATTATCGGAATGCCTGCCGGATTTGCTACCATGGAAACGGTCTGCATACCTGCTGCAATCATATTATCTGTAGGCGCATAAATAGCATCTACTTTTCCCACCAGGTTCTGAACGACCTGCTGGATCTCGTTAGAGTTGGAAACGGTTGCTTCCTGTGTCTCCAGTCCGATTGCTTCAGCAGCTTCTTTTGCCATATCTGCCTGAATTTTGGAATTGGTTTCACTGGAGCAGTAAAGGACTGCAATTTTCTTCGCATCCGGAAGCATTTCCTTTAATAAATCCATCTGCTCTTTTACGGGTGTTAAGTCCGAAGTTCCGGTAATATTTGCTCCCGGTGCTTCGTTTGTTTCCACTAATCCGCGTGCTGCCGGATCGGTAACTGCTGTAAGTACGATAGGGATCTGCTCTGTGGCATTTGCACATGCCTGTGCTGCGGGTGTTGCAATTGCAAGAATCAGATCAGACTGGTCATTTACCAGTTTGGACGCAATGGTACTGCAGTTGGACTGGTCTCCCTGAGCATTCTGGTAATCAATCTGGATATTTTCTCCGTCTACGTATCCAGCTTCCTTCAAGCCCTCAACAAATCCTTCATAAGCCGCATCCAAAGCATCATGCTGCACTAACTGACAGACACCAATCTTATATACCTTATCCGTGTCTGCTTTTGCTGCACTTGCTGTCTCTGTCGCATCTTCTCCGGCTGCATCTGTAGCAGCGCCTTCCGTTGTTGCACCCTCTGTAGAAGCCGCACTTGTCTCCTTTGAAGCTTTCGTCTCCGTGCTTCCGCTGCCGGAACCGCACCCTGCTACCATAGAAACAACAAGACCCATTGCCAATAACATAGATAATGCTTTTTTCATAATATTCTCTCTCCTGTTTTTCTTTTCCGAATCAACGCTTTCTCGCATTAAAGCGTCATGTTCATAAATGTGACTATACACTATTTTAAGAAAAACGTCAATATATTATATGATAAAATTAATAAATCCCACTATTTTTTGTAAAATGTCCCATATAATTTCGACATAGTAGAAGAAATTGCTCCCGTAGGACAGGATTTTTTACATTTTCCGCATCGGATGCACTCTGCACTGTTTGGTGTCTCATATACCGGGATATTCATTTCACATACCTTCTGGCATTTTTTGCAATTGATGCATTTTTTATCATCCACTTTGTAGCGGTATATAGAAACCTTGTTAAAGCATCCGTATATGGCTCCCAATGGGCAAAGATATCTGCAGAATGGACGGTAAATTACGATAGACAACACAATGATTAAAATCAAAAGCCCCATCTTCCAGTTGAACAGAAATCCGATTGCTTCCTGAAGAGGTGGATTGGCTGATACCAGTGGAATACCGCCAAACAGTGTTCCCGATGGACAAATCCATTTGCAGAACCAGGGGTCTCCATTTCCCAGGAGATTTACTGCAAACATGGGAAGTATGATGACAAATACAACCAGAATTATGTATTTCAGATATTTTAAGAATTTATCTCCCGGAACCTTCCGAATCTTCACCGGAAATGGAATCTTGTGGAGCAGATCCTGGACAAGTCCAAAGGGACACAGCCACCCACAGATAAACCGCCCAAAGAAAGCGCCGAATGCCATCAGGAAACCAATGACGTAAAAAGAGAACTGGTATTTCCGGCTGCCCAGCACCGCCTGAAGAGAACCAATCGGGCAGGAACCCAATGCTCCCGGACAGGAATAGCAGTTTAACCCCGGCACACACAGATTTTTTGTACTTCCTTTAAAAATAGTCCCACCCAGAAACCCATTTACATAGCCATTTGAAAGAGCCGTAAATGCGATCTGTACAACGAGACGTATATGATTCCTTAATTTTGTAAATATTCCCATTTTACGCCTCCTTATCCGATTCCAATACATTCCAGGCATATATTGGTTGCCTTTTGAAACACGGTAGCTGCCTCCCCGTTAAGTACGCCGACAATGAGGAATACTGCGGCTGCGCATATGATAACAAGGGCTGCTTTGTTTTCTTTTAAAAATTTTACCATCTGTTTTCCTCCAAACTGATTAATTGTGGCAGGTTTTAGTATAACATTCCCAGGTAAAAGTTGCAAGTTTAGACAAAACCAGGGGGCATCTGTGACAGATGCCCCCTGGTTACTCTTTCCCAATTATTTATATGACGTAAACCCGATATCCTTCATAGAAAGCCCCGTCTGGCTTCTCAGCAGATAATCCCAGTTCATAAACGATAACTGTAATCCCAAATTGGCTGTTTCCTGAATACCACTCTCACTCACATTTCCTGCATAAGTGTTTATCGTAAAATACACTTTAGAATTTCTCTTATATTTAGATGCCTTAAATTCCGCAGTTGCCTTAAACCCAGCATAGGAGTTGTTAACCGAAAAAACAAGTTCAGGTTTAATCAAATCAGATCTGACAATTTCTACATTCATTGCAAATGCCAGACTTGCTTCAGTTTCATTCATTACACCCACAAAGCTAAACCTGTCATAAGCACTTTCATATACAATACCATATGTATATCCTGAACGAGCATCCGTTAGTTTAATAAACCGATTTCCGGAACTGTTGCGGTCTCCGTATGAGAGTATGAAGTTTTTTAATTTTTTATGGCTTGCAGAAACGGATTGATTCGGTTTTTCCGTCTTTGCATTAACCTTTATACTGCAGGTAAATTTCTTTCCTGAAACCTTTGCCGTTATGGTTGTACTTCCACTTTTTTTAGCTGTTACCTTACCCTTTTGTGTAACTGTTGCAATTGATGATCTGGAGCTGCTCCAGGTAACCTTCTGCTTTGTTTTCAACAATTTCAGATTATATGTCTGTCCCACCTTAAGGGTCTTGCTTGCAACACTTAATTTGGGAGTTTCTACTCTGACACTGCCTTTATATTTCTTGCCGCCAACATTTGCCGTGATATTAGCAGACCCTCCTGACTTTGCAACCAGTGTTCCGTCTTTCTTTATCTCAGCAATTTTTCTGTTGCTAATGGACCAGGTGACTTTTTTCTTTGTTCCTGTCACCTTCAGCTTTTTACGCTGTCCCTTCATCAATGTAACATTTTTGGGAACAATTTTTATACTTGCCGCCTTTACCCTGGATACATTCTGGGTAATGGGCAATGCATCTGGTACTATACTGAAAAACACCAGAGCTGCCGTTACTCCCACTAACAATCTTTTTACTTTTCTCCCTGCTCCACTCATAACCTTCCTCCTGAAATCAACATATTATACAACATCCCTCTTCTGCCTGTGCGTGTTGTACTTGTTTATAAGGAATATCATACTATAATTTGAAATATTTGTCATTAAAATTCTATATTTTCTGTTAATTCACCCTGACTGTTTTTCAAATACCCAAAATTCTAACAACGATATATGAGAAACAATCTTTTGAATAAAAATATTGAATATAAATTATGAATAAAAAAACTTCATGTCTGTCTCCATCAGAAACAAACATAAAGTCCCATAATAATATTTATTTAATTTATTCGATCTCTTCCCAGTTATGGTAGACATACTGTACATCATCATCTTCATCCAGAAGATCTAACGTCTTCTGCAGGTTCTTCACTGCTGTCTCATCTGTCAGTTCCACATAATTTTGCGGAATCATGGTCACTTCTGCTTCTGCCATCTGAATGCCTTCTTTTTCCAATGCTTCCCGGACGTTACTGAATTCATCCGGGTCTGTGATGATCTCATAGCTGTCTTCTTCTTCCTGGAAGTCTTCAGCACCTGCATCCAGTGCTATCATCATCAGATCGTCCGCATCCATATCACATTCTTCTTTGTCAATGATGATCTGGCCCTTTTTATCAAAGCTGTAGGATACACATCCCGGCGTCCCGATGCTTCCGCTTCCTTTTGTAAAAGCACTTCTTACATTGGCTGCGGTACGGTTTTTATTATCGGTTAGTGCATCTACAATAATGGCAATTCCGTTTGGTCCATATCCTTCATAGGAAACGTATTCATAGTTAACTGCGTTGGCATCGCCGGCTGCTTTCTTAATTCCACGGTCAATGGTATCATTGGGCATGTTATTGGCTTTGGCTTTGGCAATTACATCACGAAGTCTGCTGTTATTATCCGGATCTGCACCGCCTTCTTTTACGGCAACCGCAATTTCTCTTCCGATAATGGTGAAAATCTTGCCTTTCGCAGCATCATTTCTTTCCTTTTTGTGTTTAATATTGGCAAATTTTGAATGTCCTGACATCTTGATTACTCCTTTTATCTTTCTTTTATCTTTAATTATTCTTCTGTAATTTCTTTTGGAACTTCTTCCTTTAATTTACTGACTCTTACTTTTTGTATTGTTTTATTGGCAACGCTCAGAATTTTGAACGCGTAGCCGCTTTCTATTATTTCCGAGTCTTCCTTTTCATCCGGTATTTTATCCAGGCGATAGATCAGATAGCCATTAAGTGTTTCAAAGTCATCTGACTGAAGCGCGATATGAAGTATTTCTTCCACATCTTCCAGGGGTGTCATACCATCCATAATATAATTTCCATCCGGCTGTTCCTCGATTAATATTTCGTCAAGGTCATACTCATCCAGGATATTTCCCACAATCTCTTCCAGGATATCCTCTAACGCGATCAATCCCGCTGTCTGTCCATACTCATCCGCAACGATTACCATCTGAAGCTTTTTAGACTGCATACTCTGGAACAGAAGGTTGATATTTCTGGTCTCCGGTATGAATACTGCCGGCCGGATTAATTCCGGAATATCCTTCACTGCCCAGTTATCATATTTGTTTTTTGTATGAAAACGCATGGCATCTTTTAAGTGCAGGATACCTGTAATATTATCAATATTGTCCTGAAATACGGGAAATCTGGAATTTGTACTGTCCAGCATAAACTGCAGGCTTTCCTTCAGGGTCTTTTCCTCATTCACTGCAATAATATTTTTTCTGTGAGTCATGATATCCTGGGCTTCTTTATCCCTGAATTCAAATATATTCGTAATCATCTCTGCTTCGCTGGCTTCCAGGACACCCTGTTCATGACCTTCGTTCACCATTGAGATAATTTCCTCTTCCGTTACATCATCCTGCAGCTTTTTCGGGTCAATCCCAAATAGCCGGACAATTACATTTACAACTGCTGTAAATAAATATGTAACAGGACTAAACAGAACCACAATTATATGCACAAGTGCTAACTGTCCAAATGCCCATTTCCTGCAATAATGCGCTCCCAGTTTTTTCGGAAGCAATATGCCAAATGTATATAAGAGAAAAAGCATACAGATCACTGCCAGAAACATGTATAGTAATTGATAAAGACCACCAGGCAGAATTTGCCCAAGACCGGTTTTGTCCAGCAGCAGTTTCCACAATGCAGATGCAGGACGCAGCAGTACACCGCCTGCCAGCATACACAAAAGTGTCGTTGTGACCTGAATTGTACCAATCAGCCGCTCCGGAGCCGCCTTGGCGCGCAGAAGCATTCGGGCTTTACCGCAGCCCTGTGCTTCGTCCCGCTCCAATTCGCCTTCATTCAATGCCTGAACGGCAGATCCAAATCCAAATAATACTGCATCCAGCACTATAAATATTAAAAAAACGATGAATCCTGTCGCAGGACTCCCACCACTATCCATTTGTAAAAAAACTCCTTCTTGTTGTACGTCCAGAACCTTCACAGTTACCAAACAGTTACTTATCACTAGAAAATATATCATCTTCCCGGGAATTAGTCAAGTTATGTAGATAATTCCAGACTGATTTTAAGTGCCCGGTCTACCTGACGTAAGATTTCCATATCCAGATGACACACCCTGTCTTTTAAACGTTTTTTATCGATTGTACGAAGCTGTTCCAATAAAATTACCGAATCTTTTACAATTGCATATTTTCCGGCATCAATTTCCACATGGGTTGGCAGCTTCGCCTTATTCATCTTTGATGTAATTGCAGCACAGATTACAGTTGGGCTGTGCTTATTTCCAATGTCGTTCTGAATAATCAGAACCGGTCTTATTCCCCCTTGTTCGGACCCTATTACCGGCCTCAGGTCCGCATAAAAAATATCTCCGCGTTTAATAATCACACATTTCACACTCCGATTCATACGTTATGGTTAATTAAAGATTAACTCTAGTATTTCCATATTCTTCATGAGTATGCATTTTTGTGTATGTAACTTATCGGGAATTATTCTTCAAAATAATCCCGTGTCAACACAATCTCCCCTTTGTGGACATAGATCCTGGGTATCCGTTTTCCAATATCACAGACGAATTCATACGGAAAACGTCCGCAGATACTGCTCAAATCTTCTACCGGCAGAATTGCCCCCTCGCTCTCCCCAAAAAGCGTAACTTCATCCAATTCCTTTGCTTCATCAATATCACTGATATCCACCATAAACTGATCCATGCAGACTCTCCCCAGAATCGGCGCTTTTTTTCCATGGATCAGAACCCAGCCCTTCCCTGACAGGCTGCGCGGATAACCATCTCCATATCCCACCGGAATCGTGGCTACCTTTGTTTTCTTCTCTGTTACAAAGGTACCACCATAACTGACAGGAATTCCTGCTTCTAATTCCTTTATGTAAACAATATGGCTCTTGAGCTGCATTACAGGCTTAAGCGGAACCTTTTCCTTCTTTACTTCCGAAGAAGGATATATTCCGTAAATACTGATACCCGGACGCACTGCATCCATATTCGCTTCCGGAAGATCGATAATCCCTGCACTGTTGCTGCAATGTTTCAGGGGTATCCTGATACCAGCAGCAGACAATTGTTCTAAAAAGTCCTGATAGCGGGCTAACTGCCCCCAGGCACTGGTCTTATCTGCTTCATCCGATCTGGCAAAGTGGGTAAACAGCCCTTCTATCTTAAGGTTTGGTAATTTTGCAATTTCCAGGATCACTTCTATACTCTCTTTTGTGTCTGTAAATCCGATTCTGCTCATTCCCGTGTCCAGTGCCAGGTGGATATTAACCGTCTTTCCCTGTCTGGCTGCTTCTTCTGACAAAGCTTTCGCTGTTTCCAGTTTAAAGACCACAGGACGTATATCAAGCCTCACCAGCATCTCGTTATGCTCTTCAAATGTATATCCTAAAATAAGAACCGGCTTTTGGATTTGGTTTCTTCTGAGGATCTGAGCCTCTTCCGCAGTTGCAACAGCAAATCCCCATATATAATGGTAGTCTTCAACCAGTTTAGCCACCGGAACAGCTCCATGGCCGTATCCATCGGTTTTTACCAACACCATCATTTTCGTTTCGGAATTTATATTTGCTCTCATGTTCTTAAAGTTTTCTTCTACGGCATCCAGGCTGATGACAGCGCAGACCCTGCTATATTTCTGCATGTTCCTTTTCTCCTCTGATCAGTATTTCCTGTAAGCCTTCAATGATATCTGTTGCCAGCATAGCATAGGCACCACATCTGTCCCTTGCTGCATCACCTGACATGCCGTGGAGATAGACTCCCAGTCTTGCTGCTTCCGGCTCCGGCATTTTCTGAGCCATCAATCCGGCTATAATACCCGTCAGTACATCCCCGGAACCGCCCACTGCCATGCCGTTGTTTCCGCTTTGGTTCACATAGACTCCATGCCCGTCTGATACAATTGTCCTTGCATCCTTCAAAACGCAGATGACTCCATGAGTCGATGCATAAGTACACGCTGTTTGAAATAGGTTATCCAGAACATCTTTTTTTCCCGCATGGCAGAGTCTGCTCATTTCGCCCACATGAGGCGTCACCACTGCCGGACGTTTCCGATCGTCTAAAGGCTGTGGATTTTCTGCCAGCAGATTCAGGCCGTCCGCATCAATCAAAAGCGGCTTATCCTGTAGTTTTACAAGAAGTTCCAGCATTTTACGCTTATCTGCTTTCTTTCCAATTCCGGGTCCAAATACAATCACATCCGCCCACTCTGCTGCTTCTGCTAACTGCTCATGCCTGAAATCACAGGTATCATAATTGGTAAGAATT
>ENA-OQNO01002414-OQNO01002414.1-human-gut-metagenome-genome-assembly--contig:-NODE-2414-length-10748-cov-3.728274_pt1 | contig 10748 bp, 10 predicted proteins | sample MGYA00242629_ERZ504880 | MGnify/ENA primary metagenome ERZ504880 (study PRJEB26092, sample SAMD00036377) | human gut metagenome | host: Homo sapiens | study: EMG produced TPA metagenomics assembly of... | reverse complement strand
GCAGGATTATCCCCGGAAGAATGTTGGACAGCAGCAGTAGCAGCTTGTTTTCTGGGTGGGTTCATTGAGCTGATCGGCGGTTTTGTCGGACCGTTTATCAGAAGAATTATCCCAAGAGCGGCAATGCTTGGAGCAGTTGCAGGGATTGGACTTGTATGGATGGCAACAGTTGGTTTGTTCGAAGTTTACCATGATCCGATTCTGGGTATGCCTGTACTCATTATTGCAATTATTGGTTTGATTGGAGGCTATGTATTTAAAAAGAAGATCCCCATGCTTTTAGTATCCGTGGTCTTTGGTGTGGTGTATGCCATTTGTCTGGGCAGAGTACAGATTGATACCTCTACAGTGGGAGTAGTAATTCCATACTTCTCAGGAGCAAATATACTTGCCGGATTCAAACTGATTGTGCCGTATCTGGGGGTTATTATCCCAATTGAAGTATATAACTTTATCGAGACAATGGATAACGTGGAATCTGCCATTGCAGCGGGAGATGACTATAACGTGGGTCATGCTCAGATTGCTGACGGATGCTGTACGATGTTATCTGCACTGTTTGGCGGAATTATTCCCAATACCGTATGGCTTGGACATCCTGGCTTAAAGAAAAGCGGAACCGGAACCGGGTACTCATGGGTTACCGGCGTGCTGTTCGGAGCATCGGCACTGTTTGGTGTATATGGATTCTTCAATTCTCTGATGCCGGCAGTGATCGCCTCCATTACATTCCTGTGGTGTGCGATTTTAATGGTAGTACAGTCCAGCACAGATGTGCCAAGAAGACACGGTGCTGCAGTTGCCATAGCGCTGATTCCGCATATAGCGGATGTATTGTATACATATGTACGTGATGCTTTAGGTTCCTTTGGGATCTTCTTGGAAGATACCCTGACGATGAACAGCAGTGATAAGGTTTCTCAGACCATGTTAAACTATGGCGTCACCTGGCATGGTGTTGCCGCAATGCGCCATGGGGCAATACTGACCAGTATTCTCTGGGCAACCGTTGTGGTTTTCATCATTGACAGAAGGCTGGATAAGGCGGGGTATGCGCTTATCATCGCATCCATACTTTCCTTCTTCGGGTTTATGCATGCCCCGATGCTGGGATTTGGAATTGATACCATGTCCTTCCCGTATGCGGTAGGATATCTGATCTGTGCTGTCATTTGCTTTATTTTCCATTTTACCCATAAGAAGCTGATGGATGTGCCGCGCAGATATGATTACGTATAGGAGGAAACGATAATGGATGTTAAGTGTGTTAGAATTTTAAGACCTTATGAAAAAACAGATGATAAGAAAAAAGTGATTTATATTGATGAAGATGCAAAATACTCCCTGATGAAAGAATGGGGAGATAAAGTATTTATCAAAGGACGAAATGATGTCCGGGACGTAGAGATCCAGCCGTTGAAAGAATTGGATCAAAACGGCTTTATTGCAAGAGCAGGGCAGCAGTTAATCGATGAACTATATATTGAATATGGGGAAGAAGTCATGATTATATAAGTACCTTGTGCGGATATCAGGCACTGTATATCGGCGTATTTACGCTGGGATGTACGTTATGAAGGAGCAGCGTTTAAGCTGCTCCTTTTTAGATGCCGGACAAAGCCTTTTCCCAGTCTTCCAGCGGGCTTCCCAGATCTTGTTTCAGTTTTATATTCGTTTGCAGAGTCATAGTTTCCTGTGGAGAAAGTAGATCAAATACCTGGGAAAACTCGTCATGCCAGAAGCATTCTTTTAAGACCTCTTCCAGATCGCTCAGGGAATGGATCTGTTCCCGGATCATGCTTATTTTATCGGAAAGGTGCCTGCATTCCGACATTTCATCGATGAATGACCGCAGCTGTTCATCTTCCATCATCTCTCCGTCTTCAAATCCAAATATTGGGATCGCAGCGTCAGCGGATCTTGTTACGAAGACGTGTTCCAGCTGTCCCATTTGGATATATTGATAGCAGGAATCTGCGAATAAGTCCAGTGAACAGGAGAGATAGGCAATCAGCACCTCATCATTTTCCAGGGGGAGTTCCCCGATCAGACGCCCGAGTGCCATCTGCAAAAGAACTTTTAGATTTTCCCTTGTAAAATCAGACAGATGACGGTATAGTCGGGATCTGGCTTCCGGGCGGATATCCAGTGCATAAATGTCGGATTTGCACAGTATACAGCCAATGGCATTTTGAAATACAATCTGAAATATATTAACCAGAAGATTTTCATAATCGGAATGATAGCCACGCAGCACTTCCCGGATTACCGATACCGGGAAATAGGACAGAAAGGTTTCTTCCAGATGGAACCGGTTCAGATACTCAGCCATGAAATCAATACCGGAAAGTCCTTCAATTTCCATACAGAGCTGGTAATCAATGGAGCCGGGACTTAAATGTGCACCAAATAGCACATCATAATCCTGAAAGAATGGCGGAATACCCGTTAGAATAGTCCGTTTGTAGACGTCTATCTCTATGGGGAGCAGATGAGCCTGAATGTGTTCCAGCAGGGACTTTGTGTCTTGTATTAACTGCTGTTTGCGTTTCAGACCGGATGCAAACCGTTGTTCCACAGACTCGGTTCCCGCCGTAAGGTCTGTAGAGGATGCATTTGTCTCTTCCAGGCAATATAAAATAGACAGTAAAATTTGCCTGGCTGTCTCATTTGTAACAGAAGTGCTTTCGGCACTGGTGTATTTTCTTACCCTTTTGGCAAGAAGGGGCAGTACTTCTTCCAGAGTGGTTTCTGACGGTAAATGCTTATTCTTCATCAAATTCTCCTCTCCATCCCTCCCTGATTTTCCGGCAGAAATTATTGAGGCAGGTGTCTTCCAGATATTCCAGTGATCCCTGGCACTCTCCTTCAAAATGTATTTTCATATAATGGAGGAGTTCATCATCACTTAATTCATCCAGGGATTCATTTTTATACAGGTAAAAAATACTCTGAAGGGTTATCAGAGTGTCCATATAATTGTCCTGGTAAATGTAAGGAGAATCACAAAATTCAAAGATCAGTTTCGGCAGAATACCCCCTTCGAATTCAATCCTGCCAAATTCGGTGAGAGATTCTTTGCGGCATTCCAGAAGCTGCGCTGCATCTTCTTCTGTGAGTGATACACCAAACTGATTTGTGTATTGGTTGCAGGATACAAGAGCTGCGAGAGAATTTTTGATATCGGCGTTTAGAAGATATGAAGTCAGTGAAGAGTCATTCATAGGAATATCCTTTCTATTACGGGATCCGGGGAAAGTGTCTCCGGAAAATGAACAGGCGGCATTACTGTTACCCGGGAGGCAGCAAAAGTAATATATATTATATACACCCGGGGAATTGAAACTACAAGACTTGAAAAAATCCCGATTTTGTGGTATTATAATTACAGAAAAATAATAAAAAAGTGTCCGTTTGGGGCACTTTTTTCATTTAAAACAAAATACCTGAAAAGAAAAGGAAGTATTGCAGGAACGATTCTGCAACGCTGGGTGAAACAAGTTTGGAACAAAAGCGTTCCATACTTTCTATTGAAGCAGTACCGCAGACCCGTCTGCGGTATGCAAGGGGTATAAGTTTGAAACAAAAGCATTTCAAACTACAAATTAAGGAATAGCGCAAGCCAACTTGCGCTATTCAGGGGGATAAATATGAAATATGACTGCCTGATCGTAGATGATGAAGAAGCGCTTGCTGACAGTACCTGTGAATATTTTAATATGTTTGATGTGAAGACAACGGTTGTTTATACGAAAAACCAGTGTCTGGACTTTTTTAAGGAGAATAAGGCTGAGATGATCCTTCTGGATATCAACCTAGGAAATGATTCTGGTTTTACCCTGTGCAAAGAGCTCAGAGAAAAAGTACAGATCCCGATTTTGTTTATCAGTGCCAGGACCAGTGATGATGATGTTTTGATTGCCTTGAATATTGGAGGAGATGATTATATCAAAAAACCTTACTCCTTAAGTATCCTGCTGGCTAAAGTAAAGGCTGTGCTCCGGCGGCAGAATCTGTCTAATGCCAGAGAAGTGTTCGAGGACAGGGGTCTGATTGTGGACTATAAGAATTCCAGAGCGAGTCTAAATGGTACATTATTAAAGCTGAAAACTATGGAATATCAGTTATTAGAATATCTGGTGCAGAATGCAAACCGCATGATACCAAAAGAAGAATTATTCCGTAAGGTCTGGAAAGATTCCGTTACCGGAGACGGGACCCTGAATGTGCACATACGCAGGATACGTGAAAAGATAGAAGAGAACCCCAATTCCCCCAAACGTATAAAAACAATCTGGGGCACCGGATATGTCTATGAGGAGGAGTACCGTGATTAAAAAGGGTTTCATAGCGGTGATAGCAGCATTCATGGTTATGCTGACAGCATTTATGTTCTGGGCGGGAGCCAGCGTCAAAGTGCAGAAGCTGGATATCACGGTAGTGAATGATGTAGTAAAGCAGGCTGCAGCTCATTGGGATGAAATAGAGCAGGGAAAAATCATATCCCAGATAAAAGATGCCGGTTCTATTCCATTCACCATATTCAACCGGGATGGAAAAATTCTGGACGCCACAGAGGCAGGTCTGTCTTCCAGCCTGTCTGAAGCGATCACCAATGGAGATACCATAGCAGATATCGAAAAAGATGGTAAATTATTAGGCAAAGCAGTATTTCATAATGCCACACCGGAACTTCTGATAAAGAGATCCCGGCAATATCTTCTGTGCGGAGTATTTCTGCTTGGAGGCATTTTACTATGCATTATCTGCTATTATTGGTATCTGAGAAAAGCGTTATTTGTACCGTTTCAGAAAATGGAGCGTTTTGCCAGGAATATCGCTAGGGGAGATTTAAATGTTCCCCTGGAAATGGATCATACAAATGTATTTGGGGCATTTACGGAAAGTTTTGACCTGATGCGTGAGGAATTAAAAAGAGCCAGGGAAAATGAGCGGATTGCGAACCAAAGTAAAAAGGAACTGGTTGCATCCCTAAGCCATGATATTAAAACTCCGGTGGCCTCCATACAGGCAATTTCAGAACTGATGCTGGCATTTCCAAGAAGCAGTAAAGAAAAGAACCAGCTTGAGACCATCGGACAAAAAGCAGAACAGATTAACCAGCTGGTCACAAACCTGTTTCAGGCTACGATGGAAGATCTGGAAAAACTGAAGGTAGATACATCAGAGCTGGAAAGCCGGATCCTCTGTACTTATGTGGCGGCATCGGATTACAGCCATCTGGCTAATCTGCGGGCAGTTCCTGAATGCATGATCATCGTGGACCCGCTTCGGATTCAGCAGGTAATTGATAATGTGATTCACAATTCCTATAAATACGCAAATACCACCATTGATATTTCTGCCTTCTGTGAAGGCGATTATCTGGCTGTCTGTTTCCGGGACTTTGGAAAAGGCGCAGCCAGTGAGGAATTACCATTGCTGTTTGAGAAATTCTATAGAGGCAGCAATGCAAAAAATAGGAATGGAGCAGGGCTTGGCTTGTATCTGTCCCGGTATTTTATGGAACAGATGGGGGGCAGAATCAGCTGTGAAAATTGTGAAGGTGGATTTCAGGTTACTTTATATATCAGGCTTGCCGGAAAAATTCAGCAGGACAGGAATTAAAGTAATGACAGTCGAATTCAATTAGCCGGTATTCCTGGATTCCATGGATTTTAAAAGGCTCCCGGGACAGATAAGCTTCTAATTTTTCGATAGATTCCGCTCTCATTACAAATATTCCACCGCTCATATCTGTTTTCAGCCCGGAGATCAGGATGGTTCCGTCATCCATTGCTTTTTGCGTATATGCCATATGTTCTTTCATAATTTCATCAGTCATGAGATCAGCGTTCAGGATAGTTCCTTCGATCATAAAATAATTCATTTTGTTTTCTCCTTATGATTTTTAGGTAGTGTCAAGTTTGACACTCCTGTTTTTATAAAAAACCTAATTTTCAAAGATTTCACCACTTTTTAATAAAAAAAGCAATGGCCTCCTTTTTTGTGTGAATACTGTAAGTACCAGCCAACAACATTCACAAGACCAGAAAGGATTTCATCGCTTATGGATATTATTACCTACTTACTTCACTTCATTCAATTTCAGCACAAACAAATTTGCTGTTTATTCAACTTTATCTGCAGATACATCCCACTTAAGCAATGGGATTTCGACGATTCCCATTCCTCCAAATACCAAAAGTTCAAGATTAATGAACTTCCGAGGATCGTCTCTTTCCGGCAAGACTGGACATACAAGGACCTCATCCCATGAAAGTAGAGATGACCAAATGAATGCAGAAAACATGGAAAGTAATGGCTGTTTGCAAAGAGATAATGCGGAACATGAAGGGTATGCGAAAGCGCATCGGTCATTCAATGCGATATGGACGGCAAATGTTGAATGTAGATGCAGAAGCAGCATCAATGTTTATCGCTTATAATCTTAAGTGATTATTTACTATGTTCTCAACCAAAGAACTTCTAAAAATGATTAAATAATAATAACGAAAAGTAGTTCAATTATAGCTATTTGAAAGCAGGATATGGAAAAAGAAATTACTAAAAACAAAAACACCGTACATTCGGACTGAAAAATCAAATCGTTAGACAGTCTGACGCACGGTGCTGTGAGAGGACGGGAGTTAATCGCTCCCTCCTACCCGATTACAAATTAACTATTGCTTCATAAGGTGTATGATGTTTGTGCGGGTGCCACATTTGTAACAAAGTCGCTTATGACTTTGCTGGAGCCTGAGCAATTTGTTATATCAAAAGAAATATAATCAACGCCATCGTTTTTACAATATGTAAATATCAAATAAGCATGTAATTTTGTGTCTTTTTTCTTTTTCGCCCGCCCACCAACAATGGCGCCTAACGGTCCAAATACTACAGCGCCAGCAACAGCGCCTCCGACGCTGGAAACATATTGCTGCGTAATTTCTGTATCGGTTTTTATACACACATTTGTAACCTTCGATTTAATAAGATCAAATTTAGAATTATTTCCAAGGAAAATGTATTTATCTGCGTACACCTCAATTGCACACATTAGTCCTTCGGGGACCGTAAGTCCTGCCATATGCTTTCCTGATGCGGACGCCAGTAAACCATTCTTTTTCTTCTTTTTCATTTCCTTTTTAGCAGCTTTTTTAATCTTTGACGATTTAATAAGAATGCTTATGCTAAATACAATAAAAATAAACAGTAACGCGATAATTACAAAATACGGTAGCATTTCCCCTACGGTAGATTGTCCTAGTTTTGTGTCCACAATTCATTCCCTCATTCTTTCTTTTATTATCAATGGCGCATACCTATTGATTTCTATTATTACCAGATCCCACACTCTGTCAAGTTAAGTCGATGATCCGAGATAAAAAAATTTGGATAATCAACAAAGTTAATTCCTACCAACCCTATATGGTTATCGTATTTTGGACAGGGCTAACCTTTTTGCAAACTCTCCTTGTGTCAGGCAGATATGTTTTCTTACTTTCTTAATTTTATCTTTCAGTTTAATGATACTATATCAAAAAAATACCGAATTATCAATAAAAAGTGGTTAACAATAACCTTAAATGAGTTTACAATAACGCATAGTCAAGAAAACTCAGCAAAATTAAGGGTTTAGGAGGTACCCAGATCACAATTTAAAATGGTTAAGATAACCAAAAAACGGTTACGGAGGTGGATTCATGTTCAAACATATAGAAACCAGAAACGCCAGTAGGCACATGGAAAAACATAATAACTGCCAACGGATACACCCGATATTGTCGCGATCAGCCAGTGCGTTTTCCCTTGCGAACGTAGCATTCTCACTTCTTCTTTCTTTTCATTGCTGATTGCCTTCATTATTTTGTCTCCTTCCCTGCCTCATGCAGTGTAGATGAAGGTATAATTCCGTCCGCTGTCTAGTTTTTATATACACTAGTTTTATGCTATTATCTATTTCATATTTGTAAACATAGCAGATTTTTATTGATGTATCTTCCTTCTTCTTATTTGCCATTTCAGATCTTCTTTTCTCCTTGCCGTTCAAATTCGTTTTCTAGGGCAAGGATTAAATCCTTTGCTAATTGGCTGTCTTCTATATGTTTTACGGATAAGTTAGCGGCTTTTAAACTTTAAACCGAAGGTTCCAATAATGGAATAATATAGACCTATTAGACAAAAAAAGAAATCATAACCGGGAGTGACCGGTGGCGTTAGATCAGGTTCCTGATTGACCTGTAAAAATCGGTATAAACATATTTTGAAGCGCTTACTCAGACGATTGTCAGGTGGGTGCTTCTTTTGTTAAGATATTAATAATAATTCATTATATAAATCTGGCTGCATGAAACATAGGGCGGGCGGTCCTCCTTTTTATTGTAATCTGTAGAAATATGGGTTAGAATGTAAAAAAGTAAGGGAGGAAGTTAAGTGATTAAGAAAAAAAATAAGTTTCCACTTGACGAGTACTGGAAGGATAAATATAATTTTGATCAAGATGAAGAGTTGTATATTTATAAGTATCTGTGTGGGAAAGTCAAAAAGAAGGAATATGACAAAGTTGCACTAAAGTTTAGCAGATATAAAAGCTGGGAAAATTACGTATTGAATAAGTACCAGGACATGAGCAAGATGGAACATCAAGAGTTTTGCAGGTATATAAATGGTAAAAATAGGAATAGTGGCGTTTATGTAAATCTGGTATATATTTACATAATTCCTACTACCTCAGCAACCATCTCAGGGCTGTTAACATCTTATATGATTAGAGAAGGAAGTCTTCGCAATTTGATTATATCAGTCATAGCCTTAGTTGTTGCATGGGGCGCTGGCTTTATGTGGGTAACTCGCAAGGTCATGAGTGAGGCTATAGAAGCAGAGATGATTAAGAACTTTTATGAAGATTACATAGAAATAATTAAAAAAAGAGAAAATGAGTAAAAGCATCCCGGCGGCGGGGTGCTTTTTTATGCTCGACGATAGAGAAAGGAGGAGATAGCAGGGTGCAAAGTTACGAACTGGCATATGCGGATTTTAAATCCGGAATGAAATTAGTACTACTAAGAGTACTTAGACCGCGCCTGAATGGACATAGTAACAAGGATCCTTGCGCCTTGTAGCCGGCGAAATGATGGCCTCTACTTAGAACGTTACTTAGCAAACGGCAGGGCAGAACGGGCCACAGTGGCATGTAGATGTGTTGCAATGACGGGAGTACGCCAGCTTTCCAACCAGATCAATGAGCTAAATGCGGAGAAGTTCCAGACGGATACCTTCGTGGTAGAATGGCATACCGGGACAGGGATTCTCACTGGTAGGATGGAACTGTTATCATACTTACCATGCATTTATACCTGGTATTAGCGTGCGGACATACACCGACGAACAGTTAGAGGAAATGAATGCAGCAGAAAAGGTACAGCGAGAATGGAGTGAAGAGAAGTACAACGTTTATGAAGCTACCCAGCAGCAAGGCAAGCTGGAAGTTCATATTATGTAGATCGGCTTGGTAGGATGGCAGGAACGGGCAAATTGCAGAAATCTAAGAATAGCGGTATAATTAATACAAAGCAGCCCAAAGTAAATAAGCCGCTGGGAAAGAAGCCCGCAAGTAAATCCGCGGATGCCTGGAACATTAACTAATCGAGATATATCCAATGGACGCCGATCTGCTGCAAGACTGCGTAAGCTGGTTAGACTCATTCTCCAGCACATTCAAAGGGTTTGCAGATAAAAATGACTGTAAAATACCAAATATTAAATGTATGGCGCCGAGTGCTATGCAGGCCAAAAATTCCGTTGGATATTACTCCTACTACCCAAACAGTAAGCGGGTAGTAGAACGGTACTGAACGGAACTTACCATTCCGATATAAAGGTATTTATGGAGTAGGTTAAATCTTGTGTAGATTCCTAGTGGTACCCGGAAAACGCGACAGTGCACTAAACATTTGTACATGAATATGGGCGCCATGTTTCTAACTCGCTACGAAATATGAAAGGCAAGCCGGGATTTGAACATGAGTTTATATAGGCGTGTATAGGCATTTGCGAAATATTTTGGCGGGGCATCTTCTCGGGAGTTTGCTAAAATATTCGGAAATAAATTAGGAAAAATAGTAAGGAGTGTGTAAATATGGGAATGATGGAACCGGATTTTATGAAAAATGGGTATGCCTATATCGGAGAGGACGAACAATGGCATATTAAACCGGATGCGCCGGAAGCTGCAAAAGAGGAATTTAAGAAGTTTATGGCTGCGGTAAATCCGGTGCCAGACGAAAACGGAATAGTTACCCGATATTAATTAACCACTTGAAAGGTGGTTTTTTTATTGCCCGATAACCTTTAAGGGACTTATTAGAAGACTTACAAGACCCAATTAGGGCAAGTCAACAACGCTATACAGTCTTACAAAGATATAGATATGGATGGTATCAAGAAAGCTGCGGCCAGTATACAGTACAGAGAAAAGGCTTGATATCAGAGAGAGGAAAACAGGTAGACATAATTTGCAATCTCTAAGAAAAAATAGTATACAATATGTGCTTATCATCGGCTTTCAGCAACATAAAGTAAATAAATATAGCTGCATACGTATAAACAGCGTGTAAGATTGCTTCCTTAGCATACTCATTTTTTATGCGGCGACCTATTAGATGTGGGACGAATACAATATCACTGACACAGCTTAATACACTCACCTGTAAAGTAGCCAAATAGACAAATGGTTCAGATCCATC
>ENA-OQNO01002406-OQNO01002406.1-human-gut-metagenome-genome-assembly--contig:-NODE-2406-length-10765-cov-3.404211_pt1 | contig 10765 bp, 6 predicted proteins | sample MGYA00242629_ERZ504880 | MGnify/ENA primary metagenome ERZ504880 (study PRJEB26092, sample SAMD00036377) | human gut metagenome | host: Homo sapiens | study: EMG produced TPA metagenomics assembly of... | reverse complement strand
GGTGCGTTTTCGGTGGCCGAAGGGCTTCAAGGGCAATAGGCAGATGCCCAGAGGAAACACGATAACGACGAACGTTGCGACCGAAGCATTCGCGGCCAGTGCGACATTGTTGTCGAATAGCGATGCGACAACGGCTGTTACAACGTGCCATCCGGCCGGATAATACCATGCATCGGGATTTTGCGCTAAGTACGAACTGATATGGAGGGTGGAGTAAGTTCCCGTGTCTAGAAACGAACGCACTACGGAAAGATGCACGGTGGTGTCGTCGTTTCTAGAGAACGACTCCGGACCATCGATGGGCAAAAGGAACGTTAGGGTTGCGATCGCGAAGGCCACGGCCAGATAAAGGGCTGCCGTCTTGCATGCTTCTTTGGCGTCGTCAACTGCTGCGAGGCATTCCCGATTATCAACGCCCCGAACTTTTCTCAGGTACCTCGCGCCGAGCATCGCGATTAGGCAGATGCCCGTCGTCATTGCAAGCAGGCCGGATCCGGAGGACGTGATGTCCAGTTCGAAAAGTACAATGCCTAGCACCGTAAAGACGAAGATGGATAGCGCGGGAGCAATAGCGGCAGCGGCAAACCGATCGATCGAGAATGCTCGTGCAAGCATGAAGCCGGGTACGTACAGCACGATGGCGTAAGCCAAGATGGCAAGGGCAAGCGTAAACCACATGACGGGACTCCTTGGGGCGTTCGGTCTCGATCGTCGGAATAGGTGAGATAAACAGCCATTATAGATGCTCCCATGGGTCCTGTCTGCTCTTTTCGTTTTGGAGACTGTATCCAAAACGAAAACCAGCAAGGATCCCCATGCTATTATGGTTCGTCGGTCATCGGGAAATGTGAGAGGGGTGCGTGCTTGTCTGGTTCGGACAGCGGGTCGAGGAGGGCGCAGTACCGGATGGCGACTGGATCTCCGGGGTTGAATCGCGCTCAAGAAGAGCGTCGGCTCGAAGAATCTTCGCGTGCTTTGCGGGGAACCTCGCGCCAAGCGCTGATGCCTGCGTATCGACCGAATGCCCGAGTTCTATATCCCGACTACATAAGGAAGCGAAAGCGGAGGAGGATCGCACAGCGTATCTCCTTGTGCGTGCTTGCGATTCTGTTGGCGGTCGTTTGCGCGACGGGCGGCTACGCGGCTTGGTATTCGTCGGCGCTTGACAACGCTCTGTCCATGGGTTCCGAGCAAGATGCTTCCGTGGATGAGGCGCTTGCCCCTAGCGTGGCCGATCAGCCGTTTTACGCGCTTGTGCTGGGTTCGGACTCGCGTGAAGGATCTGGTACGTCCAGCAAAGAGGCGGAGTCGGGCGGTAATCAGCGCTCCGATGTGATGATTTTGCTGCGCGTGGATGCTCGCGCAAACCAAGTCACTATGGTGTCTATCCCGCGCGATACGCCGTATACGCTCGATGACGGCAGAATCGTCAAGGTTAACGAAGTGTACAACATAGGAGGAGCTGCTGCTTCCATCAAGGCAGTTTCCAGGATAGCGGGCGTTCCCGTCTCCCATTATGCCGAGATTCATTTTTCCGAGCTTCAATCCCTTGTTGATAAGTTGGGCGGCGTGACAGTGAACGTGGATGTGGAGCTGTCCTACAAGGACGCTCTTACGGGCGAGAAGGTCACCGTTTCTCCAGGAGTTCAGACTATTACCGGGCAGCAAGCGCAGATATTTGCTCGCGCGCGGCATGAGTACGTTACTGACCAAGATGCTCATCGTCAAAACAATGTGAGGTCGTTGGCCATGGCTATCGTGAAGAAGGTTCTCGATCGGCCCGCTTACGAGCTTCCGGGCACGGTGCTGGATCTGGCCTCGTACGTTGGCACGGACATGAAGACTGGCGATATAGTGTCGCTTGCTTTGGCTTTTTCGAAAGGGTCGAGCGCGCCGGTCATGTACAGTTGCTCGGGTCCGGACAAGTGGGACATTAGCGAAAGCGCAGGCGGAATATGGCTGTGCTACGAGAATCCGCAAGGATGGGCTGATCTTATGGCGGTGGTTGATTCTGGCGGGAATCCCGAGGGAATGGACGTGAACGCGACAGCGATCGTTCCCGAATGAGTCGGCGAAGAATTTGAGGCGTCGTGAAACGAAGGTGAAAAGTATCTCGCTCGAAAGGGCATAGAGTGATAACCTGATCCGGTTGCTTGTACGAAGGGTGGAATTATATGAGTATCAAGAAGAAGGCTGTCGCGCTTCTGGGGTGTGCGGCTCTCGCATTCTCGCTGGTCGGATGTCAGCAAAGCGAGACGAAGGAGCCTGAGCCAACGGATGTTCAATTGATGCAGGATGTGGGCGATACGCGCATGGACCAGCCGTTCTACGTGCTGGTGGTGGGCAACGACTCGCGTACTGGGACTGTCGAAATCGACAAACCCGATTATTCGGACGGATCCGGTCGGTCGGACACTACGATGCTTGTGCGCGTCGACCCTGCTACCTATCAAGTGGGGATCGTCACGATTCCTCGCGATACGGCTATCTCGCTTAATGGACAGACCATGAAGTTCAACGAGGCCTATCATGCTGCCGGCATTGAAGAAACTTTGCACCAGGTCAAATTGCTCACGGGTGTTTCTCCTTTGTACTATATGGATATGAGTTTCGTTCAGTTCGAGAAATTCGTGAACGAGCTTGGCGGGCTGACAGCGAATGTGCCTATCGATATGGGGTTGCAGGATATCGTGTCCGGCAACAAAATCTCGCTGTCTGCGGGCGCGCAGGATCTCGACGGCGCAGAATCGCTTGTCTTGGCGCGTTCTCGTAAGGTATACGAGGTTGATCAGGATGCTTGTCGCCAGATCCAGGATCGCCAATTAGTGGAGGTTGGCATTAAGAAAGTAGCGGCTGACCCTGCGGGAGCGGCGGCACACGTGCAGGCGCTCGTGTCCAATGCGAGCACGAATTGGCCTGCTGAAGATTTGGCTAGAATCGTGACGGATTTTGCTGCGAATGCGGATAAGATCACATTCGTGTCTGGCACGGGGCCGTACAGCGGCGATATCGACGAGGCGGCCGGCGGGATATGGCTCGCTACGCGCGACGAGGCTGCGTGGAAGCAAGTCATCCAGGCTGTCGAGGCGGGAGAGGATCCCACCGCCGTAGTTCCTTTGCCTCAGATCATCGCCAAGAACTAAACCCCTTTACTTGACGAAGGGTGGTCGAAGCGACCGAGAAGGACGGCTACCGTCCTTCTCGGTCGCTTTTCTTTGCCACGTATTCACGCAACGTTTTCCAGGTAAATGCGGGCCCGACGTTTTTGAGGTTGTAGCAGCCTTGCTTCACGAGGCTCCATGCGTAGGGGAACTTGCTTGGATTAGGGTCGGGCAAACCGCGGAGCTCCGCGAACAAGCGCTTGCTGCCGGGAGATATTTCCGGATCGGATAGCACCAGGTTGGCGTCCATGCGTGCGAACATGGAGGCTGCTTCCGTTCGCAGCTCTGGATTGTCGAGATGCACCTCTTCCAGAACCCCTCCCAGGTACGTGAATCCGCGGCTGTTATGAGCACGCAAGATGCTTTCGTCGTGGACGTGCAGGTTTTCCAGAACGTCCATCATGTCGTTCCAGCGCGCGAAGGGCAGCATCGTGTTGTTGAGGGCGAACGCCTTCGATTTTTCCGGCGTTTCCTCGCGATAGCAGTAGTAGGGCGTATCCAGGTATCCGATGCGGTCGGTCTGGCATAGGGTTTCCAACAGGAACGGGTTGTCGGCCCAACCAGCGCCGGGGTATTCGCGGAAACGTATGCCCCGATCGTCCAGGAAGCTTTTACGATAGACGGCTGACCAGATGGACGGGTGATGAGAGAGCAAGTGAGCTGCTTCTCGTATGGCGAAGGGCTGGCGCGACGGCTTGATGCGGCTGCGGTAGCTGCAGTTCAGCTTGCGCTGCTCAGGCGTGTCGGGCATCCAGATGCGCCAATAGGGGGTTTTCACGATGTCGAGTTTCTTGTTGAACCCGTTGGCGAATGCGAGCATGTCGGCATACATGCCGGACTCGATCCAGTCATCGGGCTCCACGATGGAGATCCAGGTGCCGGTTGCTTCTTGCAGACCGCGGTTGCACGTTGCTCCGTACCCTTCGTTTTGCTTGTCGATCACGCGCACGCGGCTGTCTTTTTTCGCATAGGCTTGCATGGTCTTCAGCGAGTCGTCCGTGCTGCCGTCGTTTAGGCAGATAACTTCAAGGTTGCGATGCGTTTGCGCCAGGATGCTGTCCAGGCATTGTTCAAGATACGGCCCTGCGTTGAAAATGGGGACAATAACGGAGACCAGCTCGTTGTTCGCGTTATACATGAGGGTCTTTCCTTCTCTCGTTAGCGATTGGTGCATGCGCCCGAGGCGTCGAATACGTACCGTGTCTCATCGATGACGACGCTGCCTGTAGCCATGGCACCTGTTGAAGGGTCAAGATAGTACCATGTATCTCGGTCTTGGAGCCAACCTGTTACCATCCTGCCGGACTCGGGGTCGAGCCAGTACCACGTCCCGCCCTGCTTGAGCCAGCCGGTCTGCATGGCGCCGGAGGCTGACAGGTAGTACCAGGCCCCGCCCGAGCTCATCCAGCCGCCGGACTTCATCGCGCCCGAGCCGTCGAAGAAGTACCACGTCCCGTCCGGCGTCTTCGCCCAGCCCGTGGCCATCCTGCCGGACTCGGGGTCGAGCCAGTACCACGTCCCGCCCTGCTTGAGCCAGCCGGTCTGCATGGCGCCGGAGGCTGACAGGTAGTACCAGGCCCCGCCGTCCTTGAGCCAGCCGCCGGGCCTCATCGCGCCGGAGCTCTCGAAGAAGTACCGCTTGCCGTCCGAGGCCTTCGCCCAGCCCGTGGCCATCTTGCCTGATTCGGTGAGCCAGTACCACGTCTCTCTTTGCTTCAGCCAGGTGTTTTCGGACGCCGCTGCGCTGTCGTCGAACCAAAACCATGAGCCATCGACGTTCTTCCATCCGTGCTGTTCCTGCTTGAGCCCCTGCCGATAGGCGGCCATGTGCGGGGAGTGGCTAAACGAGTGAAATGTCGCACCGTTTTGCATGGTGCTGAGTTCGATGCCGTTTGGCGTGAACGTTGCTATCACGGCTTCGAGACCGCTTGTTGCGGCTTCCGGCGCGGTGAAGTAGCGGATTTGAAGCGCGTCAAGCGCGCTTGTTGCGTATTCAGGAAGATTGGTGCCGTGCCCGGTTTGGATGGCGTATGTGGGGGAGAGCGCAGCCAGATAGAGAGGGGTGTTCGAACCAACGGTTCCGTGATGACCCAGCTTGAGTAGGTCGACATGGCCGATGGCTTTTGCGAGTCGGTCTTCGTCTCCGTCGTAGTTGTTGATGTCTCCCGAGAGAAACGCGGTTGATCCGTTCGTTTCCACCTTGACGCCCCAGGAAAAGTAGTTTGCATCGGGAACGGGATTGAATTTGTAATCGTCACCGTAATTGACGATCTCGATGCTCATGCTCCCTAGCGTAAAGCAGGGGTTTCCCGTAGTCGACGGATCGGGCTCGTATTCGTGTATCAGGTTGGAATCGCTTGAGCGAGTTACCGCGATACCGGTGTCGGGCAAGGTCTCGGAGTTGTAAGGATCTCTTTGGTCGGTGGGATCTATCCCGAATCTCTCGACGATTGCTCCGGCATCAAGTACGTCGGCTTCGGGCATCTTCCCGATAGCATCGAGGGTGTTTTCTTCCTGAGAATCGTCAGGGGATGGCTCGATGGGTGCGTTCGGGCTGAGGTTCTGGATGAGGATGGCCCCGGTCTCTTTCGCTGCCGCAATAGCCCTGTCATAGACGTATTGATTGTCCCAAAGCCGCGATTCGTCCGATATGAACGAATCTTGATATTCGGAAATATATACGCGACGAGGGCTGAACTCGCGGATGATCTCGTCGGCGGAGCCTATATGGTCGCTATGCGGATGCGTTCCTAGATAAAAATCGAGGTTGCTAGAATTCACCCCGAGGCTTTTTAGGTACGAGATAACGCTGTCCTCAACGCCTCCCCCTCTTGTGATGCCCTCGCGAAAGGGGTAGCGGGGGTCGCTACCGTCTGGGTAATCGCTGTCTTCTCCGGAATCGACAATACCGAATCGTCCGTTGCTTTCTAGTACGATGGCATCTGTGTAGGCGAATGGCAGAATGTGGATTCGCGTTATACCCTGAGCGGGAGCTTGCGTGCCGAAGGCGGCTTGGGGCGCGGTGAATGCCAAGAACGCGAGTTGCCACGAAAGAGCTAGTGTTAGTGCAATGCAGACGAGCTGGGTTCTTTGGGGGTGGGATCGGGGGATTCGGTTCACGGTTTCCTGCCTCGTTGGTTCGCGTGCGTTTTCTGCGTATTCCTATTCTTATTACTAGGCGTTAAGTATACGCTATCTAAAAGGTGCTTTGGGGTTGATGCGCCGTTTGCTGGTATACTCGCTACCTGCATAATGCGTAAAAAGGTCCATCGTTGTTTCATGGTTTGGAGGTGCGCCATGCACCAGGTTTCATCTAGGTTGGCAAAACTGGCGTTGTCTTTGGCGCTTGTCTGTGCGCTTGTTCCGGTTGCGCCCCTTTCAGCGTTCGCTCGTCCCCAAGATGGCAGTGCTTTGTCGGATGCTGCCGATCAAAAGGCTTCGGATGACAAGGGTGCTTCCGAGGATTTGCTGGCCGTTCCCGATTCGCAGGCGGATGGGGATGAAGCGGGCTCGGAGGTCGGGGAAGGCGAATCGGATGCGCAAGCGCCCCAAGCCGCTGCGGTCGACCCCATTGAGCAGCAGGTGGGTTTTGTTTATTTCGATCACGCCTCTCCAAGCGTGGGGGAGTCCCAGCTTGTCGCTGTAGCGCTTGACGATGAGTCGATTGCCCTTTCATCTGCGGAGTTGCATCTGGTTGCCCCTTCGGGCGAATCGATAGAGGTGGCGGCTTCGGAGCTTGCTGGAAACGCAGCGCTTTTCTCGGTGGCGCTTGCGGAATCGGGCGAGTATCGACTTGACCGGATGGAGGCCTTGGCTGCATCCGACGGTCGTTCGTTGGCGGTCGACCTGTCTTCGTGGGAGGGCGAACCGTATGCGTTCGAAGTCGAACCTCCGAGCGTCGCTGCGTTCTCGCTCGAAGGAGGCGAGGATGGTGCCAGTGTATCCATGTTCGCGCTTACCGAAGACGGTCAGCTTGAAGAGGCGTCTTCGTTCGACGAGGCTGTTCAGCTGTCCGCCGAAGGCTCTCCGGTTCCTATGGGACGGTCTGCGGTTCCCGCAGGTCGTGCCCCTTCAGGAAAGTTTGTCGTTGCCCTGGATCCTGGCCATGGGGGAAGCGAGCCCGGCGCGTCGGGTAACGGTCTAGTTGAAAAAGATGTTACCTGGAAAATCGCGCAGTATTGCAAAGAGGCGCTTGGCGCATACGCGAACGTCGAGGTTTATCTGACGCGCGGACAGGATGAGAGGGTGGGTCTTGCCGAGCGTGTCAATCGTGCGGTTGCGGCGGGCGCTAATGTGTTTGTGAGTTTGCACATCAATGCCTCGTCGGCTTCTTCGGCGAACGGGGCCGAGGTGTGGTATCCCAATGACAGCAGCTACCGCAAGGAGCTTCACGAAGAGGGTGCTCATCTTTCTAGCAAGATCTTGGAAAAGCTGACTGCGCTTGGGTTGGCTGACCGTGGCATTAAGGTGCGCGATTCCGAGCGCGTGAATGGCGAGGGGCCGTTTTACTATCCGGATGGAAGTATTCAGGATTACTACACCGTTATCGAGGCGAGCCGCGAGGCCGGCATCGTAGGAATCATTGTGGAGCATGCCTTCTTGTCCAACGAGAGCGACAGCTCCAAGTTGAAGGACGAATCGTTCTTGAAGAAGCTCGGCTACGCTGACGCTGAAGGTATTGCCGAGACGTACAAGCTTTCTTCAGCTTGGGAGCTTGATAACGGTCGCTGGAAGCTGAAGCTGGCGGATGGCACGTATGCTACGAACTGCTGGCAGCAGGTTCAAGGGAGGAAGTACTGGTTCGGTTCTGATTCGTATGCTGCTGTCGGCTGGCAGACCATAGAGGGCAAGCGGTACTTTTTCAACGACTCTTGCGCCATGCAGACTGGTTGGTTGAAGCTGGACGGGGCCTGGTACTACCTGTCCGGCTCCGGCGCCATGCAGACCGGCTGGATGAGCCTGGGCGGGACGTGGTACTGGCTCGACCCCGAGTCCGGCAGGATGGCCACGGGCTGGGCGAAGGCCTCGGACGGCAAGCGGTACTTCTTCGAGAGCTCCGGCGCGATGAGGCCCGGCGGCTGGCTCAAGGACGGCGGGGCCTGGTACTACCTGTCCGGCTCCGGCGCCATGCAGACCGGCTGGCTCGATCTGGGGGGCAAGCGCTATTATCTGGACGAATCCGGCGTGATGGTCACCGGAGCCGTGACCATCGATGGCAAGGCATATCGCTTTGACGCATCGGGAGCGCTGCTTCCTTCGGATTCTGTCATGGGCCCTTCGTCCACTACGGTGCAGCAGATGGTTGCATACTACAGCGCGCAGGGCGTTGCGTATCCTTCGTACAAGTACGCCACAAGAGGAGCTCCTACCATTTCCGATTTCTGCCAGGTTCTTCTTGATCAGGCGAAAGCTGAGAACGTTCGTGCGGAGGTGCTGTTTGCCCAGGCTATGCTAGAGACGGGTTGGCTGCAGTTCGGAGGCGATGTAGATAAAGATGGAAAGATCCAGTGCAATTTTGGAGGGATCGGCGCAACGGGTAATGGTGTTCCCGGAGACTCGTTCCCTGATGTGAAGACCGGGCTTTTGGCTCAGGTTCAGCATCTGAAAGGGTATGCTTCGACCGACCCGCTTAATCAACCCTGTGTCGATCCTCGGTTCAAGTACTTGACCGACAAGCGCGGATCAGCACCGACGGTCAACAAGCTGTCGGGCACGTGGGCTGCAGACAAGACGTACGGAGCGAAGATCATGGATTCCTTGGGCAGACTGCTCTCTTACTGATCTTAGCTAATCCAGGCAATCATTGTTTAGACGCGAAGCCTTCCTTTTCGGGAGGCTTCGCGTCTAGTTGTGTTCAAATTTCGTACAAATGCCCATTATCTGAACATTCCGTTCAAATCATTTATACTATCTTGAAAAATGAACGGTGAATGGATTGATTCCCGGATATGCATGAGAGGATGCACGATTGATCACAAAGAATGAGTTTTCGGTGCTTGCTGCGCTTGAGAGGGAGCCTGGCATGAGCCAACGTGCAGTTTCTGCTCATGCGGGGTTGTCGTTGGGGTCGGTCAATACGGCGTACAAAACGCTTTCAGACGGGGGCTTGATCGCAGCCGGTGCTCTTACCGATGCAGGTCGAGAAACATTGCTGCCTTACAAGGTCGACAACGCTATTATCTTGGCGGCGGGGCTTTCATCGCGGTTTGCGCCTATTTCCTACGAAAAGCCCAAAGGACTGCTGCATGTTCGCGGCGAGATACTGATTGAACGTCAAATTCGCCAGCTGCAGGAGTCGGGTATCAACGACATAACGGTAGTGGTGGGGTATAAAAAAGAGTACTTCTTCTATCTCGAGGAGAAGTTTGGCGTGTCCATTGCGGTGAACGATGAATACGCCTCTCGAAACAATCACTCGTCCCTCATGGTTGTTCGCGAGCGCTTGCGCAATACGTTCATTTGCTCGTCAGATAATTACTTTGCGGAGAATCCCTTCGAACCGTATGTATGGAAGGCGTATTACGCAGCCCAATATCAAGCAGGTCCTACAAAAGAATGGTGCATGCGTCTAGGGTCGGGCAACCGCATTGTGTCGGTTGAAATAGGCGGTCGCGATGCGCTTATTATGCTCGGCCATGTGTACTTTGACAAAGCGTTTTCCGGTACGTTCGCCCGCATTCTTGCAGTCGAGTACGATGCGCCCGCTACGGTGGACAAGTTATGGGAAGAGCTCTACGTCGATCATATCGCAGAGTTGGACATGGTTGCGCGCGAGTATCCAGCGGGCACTGTGTTCGAGTTTGACACGCTTGACGAGCTGCGCGAATTCGATCCCTATTTTCTTAGGAACGTCGACTCCGAGGCGTTCGACAATATAGTGTCTGCGCTCGGATGCAGCAAAGACGACATTCGCGATGTATACCCGCTGAAGCAGGGCCTTACGAACCTTTCGTGCCATATTCGCGTTGGGGACGCCGAGTACGTGTACCGCCATCCGGGTATTGGAACCGAAGGGATCATCGATCGCCAGGCTGAAGTGGTGGCTCAGGGGGTGGCGCGCGATTTGGGCCTCGACAGTACGTTCATCGTCGAAGACCCTGAGAGAGGATGGAAGCTGTCTCGCTTTATTCCGAATTGCCGTCAGCTTGATCCCCGTGATCCTGCGCAAGTTAAACGAGCCATGGAAATGGCGCGGCGCCTTCATGGGTCAGGCGCGAGCGTTGATCGGTCGTTCGACTTCTTTGAAGAAGGGAAGCGCTACGAGCGTCTGCTTGAGCGGAAGACGGGTCGAATTGAAGTACCTGGTTATGCCGAAATGGCTGCAAAGGCAGAAGAACTCAAGCGCCTTGTTGATGCGGACGACACGCGCGTGTGTCTGACCCACAACGACTTCTTCATGCTGAATTTCTTGATTGACGAGGCTGGCACGTACAGCCTTATTGACTGGGAATATGCAGGCATGTCAGATGAGGCAAATGACTTTGGTACTTTTACGGTTTGCTGCGAGCTTACTGACAATGAGGCAAATGCTGATATTGATTATTAATTTGGACAAGAGGAAACGATTGAGCAGCGCAGACACTTCTGGAGCTATGTAGCCTTTG
>ENA-OQNO01002403-OQNO01002403.1-human-gut-metagenome-genome-assembly--contig:-NODE-2403-length-10768-cov-4.134198_pt1 | contig 10768 bp, 7 predicted proteins | sample MGYA00242629_ERZ504880 | MGnify/ENA primary metagenome ERZ504880 (study PRJEB26092, sample SAMD00036377) | human gut metagenome | host: Homo sapiens | study: EMG produced TPA metagenomics assembly of... | reverse complement strand
CCAACGATTTGAAAAAGTATACATCCTTGATGATGGCCTTGTAGCCTGTGAGGTCAAACACATGGGGAAACAAGTATGGGGAATACTTTACACTTGTTACAGTATTGGAGAATGAGACGATGAGTACATTGTAAAAAGGATACAGTGTCAGCAGCGCCAAAACACCGAAAAAAAGGTACAGGCATACCTCAAAGGCGGTGATCTGCTGCTTTTTTTTCAGTTTCATTGCCCTTCCCCCCCTTAAAACAGCCCATCTTCGCCAAGCTTTGTCGTCACCTTGTTCGCCGTCCAAATCATCACAACGCCGATGACAGACTTTAAAAGCCCGATGGCCGTGGTATAGCCAAAATTTGTTCCGGTCATGAAAGACTGGCGGTAGACATAGGTATCAATGATATCCGCAGCGGGATAGACCGGCGCTGAGTACAGATTGAATATCTGGTCAAAGGAGGCGCCGCTCATAATTCCGCCCACCTGCAAAATCAGCATGATACAAACTGTGCTTCGAATGCCGGGCCATGTGATGTGCAGCATTTTTTGCAGCCGGTTCACGCCATCGATGCTGGCCGCCTCCTCAAGCTCGTTCGGGATGTTCGTCTTGATGGCGCCGTGGAACATGAACACCGCCAACGACACCGAGAAGCCGGTATGCATGAGGATCAGCGTGATGCGGCTGTTCAGCACGTTGAGCAGACCGCCATACACGGAGACCAACGGCACCATGAGCACCTGGAACGGAATGACCATGGAGGCCACCATAAGTGCGAAGACAGCGCCGCCGAACCTCCACGAAGGATTGCGCACGATCACGTACGCGCACATCGCGGAGAACAGGATAGTCAGGATGGTGGCGCTGATGGTGATGATCGCCGAGTTGCCAAACACGGTGAGGAAGTTCATCTTCTCCATCGCCCTGGGGAAGTTGTCCAGGGTAAAGCCGTGCTTGCCGATCAGGGCGAGCGGCTCCGTGTTGATGTCCGCCTTCGTCTTGAAGACGTTGATCACGACGAGGATGAACGGAGCGATGAACAGCAGCAGCACGATCGTCAATACGACGACCATCAGTGCGTGCAGAACCTTGGTGCGAGTGCTGACTTGACCTTCCATTACGCTGCCACCTCACCCTTCTTGCCGAAGTACACCTGCAGCATGCCGATCACTGCGCAGACGATGAAGAGGACCAACGCCTCCGCCTGACCGGTGCCATAGTTCTTGTAAACGAATGCCTGATTGTAGACGTGCATGGCCGCAAGCACCGACTGATTGAACGGCTCGCCCTTGGTCAGCGAGAGGTTCAGGTCGTAGACCATGAAGCAGCGGGTGGTGCTCAGGAAGATGCACTGCACGAAGGAGGCGCGCATCAGCGGGATGACCACGTGCCACATGGCCTTGCCCTTGTTGCAGCCATCGATCATGGCCGCTTCCTTCAGGCTCTGATCCACGCTCATGAAGCCGGCCACGTAGATCAGCATCATGTAGCCCGCGTACTGCCAGACCGATACGAGAATCAGGCAGAACATCGCGCCGTTCGGCGTGGACAGCAACGATGCGTGGTCGGATTGGGTGGCCGCTTCGGCGATGGCGACGAAGGCACGGTTGAACACGAACTTCCACACGTAGCCCAGCACGATGCCGCCGATGAGGTTCGGAATGAAGAAGCCCGCGCGGAAGAAGTTCTGCCCCTTGATGCCGCTGGTCACCATGTAGGCCAGCAGGAAGGCGACGATGTTGACGAGTACGACCGCAATGACGGAGTAGACGAAGGTGCGGCCGAGCGACTGCCAGTACGCGGTGTCGGCGATGGCCGTCTTGTAGTTGTCGAGACCGACGAACGGCTTCTTCGCCGAAACGCCGTCCCAGCTGGTGAAGGTCAGGTACAGGCCATAGAAGAACGGCAGGATCACGACGGCGAAGAACAGGATCGTCGCCGGGCCGCCGAACATCAGATACTGGCCGATTTTGTAGGAAAGCTTATTCTGCTTCATGATGAATCCCATCCATGCCGGCGATGCAGGGGCCGCCGCCGGTGCCGACGACGACCCCCGCATCATGGTGCATTACCCGGCGAATCAGGCGGATTCGCCCGTGAACTTGGCGGTCTTCCAGTAATCCTGGATGTCCTTGGCGAGGGTTGCGCGGTCCTCTTCGCCGGCAAGCCACTTCTGGAACTTGGCACCCAGCACGGAGTAGTGATCGTCCGGCAGGTAGTTGTAGTTCGGGATGAGCTTGCCACTGTCGGCATAGGACTTCACGGACTTGCTCAGCGGGTCGGCGACCTCGAGGGTGTTGCTCTTGAACGGGGAGACCAAGGCGGCTTCATTGGTAATGAATTCCTGGCCGTCCTTGTCTTCGGCAAGCCAGGTCAGAAACTCCTTGGCGGCCTTGCGCTGCGCGTCGGAGGTGTTGTCGGAGGAGTCGATGAAGAAGTACTTGGAACCGCCACCGACGAGCTTCTCATTGGTGCCGTCGTCCATGTTCTGCGGAACCGGCATGAGTCCCATGTTCTTGGAGTAGTCATACTGGTTGATCACGGACCAATCCCAGTTGCCGCCGAACATGAAGGCGATCTCGCCCTCGGCCAGTTTCTGCTCGGTCACCTCGCGTTCAGCGGAGATGGCGGAGGACTTGGCGTAGTTGTTCTCCTTCATCACGTCGAAGAAGTTCATCAGGGAGGTCCACTTGGCATTGGAGTTGAGATCGACCTTGCCGGCCTTCATGTCGAGCAGGAATGCATTCGGATCTTCCTGCTCCTCGTAGACCTCAGGCAGGAAGTGGGCCGCCAAGGACCAGTCTTCCTTCATCACGCCGGTCGGGGAGGTCATGCCGCCGTCCTTGAGCTCCTGAATGAGCTCCTTGAAGGAGTCAAGGGTCTTGTAGTCCTCCGGCTTGAACTCCTTGCCGGTGATCTTCTTGATGGCATCGGCGTTGTAGATCAGGCCACGAGCCTCAATGGAGACCGGGTAGCCGTAGGTCTTGCCGTCGATGCTGATGGCGTAGTCGGTGTCTTTGACCCAGCTCTGGTCGGACAGGTCGACGGCGTGTTCCTTAGCCAGAGAGTAGACATCCTTGGCGTCGACCATGGAGATGGTGTATGGATCCTTGGAGGCGTACTTGGTGGCAAGATGGGCGGCGACGGTGTCGTTGGAGTAGTAGACCTCGACGTCCACGCCCTTCTCCTTGGAGTACTTCTTGGCCATCTCCTCCATCTGGCTTTCGATCTCGACCTTGGAGTTGAAGATGGTGATCTTAGTGCCGCTGGAGTTCGAAGATCCGCCTCCACATGCGCCCAGCATGCCGACGGCCATCAGCGAAGCGATGACGGCGGCGCCGGCCTTCTTCCACGAAAAAAGTGTTCTCATTGCCAATCCCTTTCTATTTCCACTGTTCATCAGGCAACACTGCCTCATGAGGTGTGAGGAGGAACCTCCGACTCGCGCCGTCGGAAATTTTCCGTCCTGAGCAATAAGTGTATCAACCGCTTCAAAACTGTCAAACCGGTTCGATAAAACCCGGTTTTCCAACCTTTCACCAGCGTGTCGCGTCAAAGGTTTGACGTGTTGCAAATACTGCCATTTTGGACTTTAGAAAAGGCCTTGCCTCACGTTATGATGGCACTAGATACCCCCATCAATCTGCAGTTCACAGCACACTGCAAGGCGATAATCACAACCAGCCAATCAAGGGAGATTTTATGGCAGACTGGCTAAATAACGCGATTTTCTACGAAGTCTATCCGCAGTCTTTTCGGGACTCCGACGGCGACGGCATCGGGGATTTTCGAGGCATCATCAGCAAACTCGAATACATCCGCAATCTCGGCTGCAATGCAATCTGGATCAATCCCTGCTTCGACTCGTCGTTCTACGACGCCGGCTACGACGTACGTGACTACTACACCGTCGCGGCGCGTTACGGCAGCAACGAAGACCTCGCAGCGGTGTTCGAGCATGCGCACGAACTCGGCATGCACGTACTGCTTGATCTGGTGCCGGGTCATACGGCCATCGACAACCCCTGGTTCAAGGAATCCTGCAAGGACGAACGCAACGCATGGACCGACCGCTACATCTGGCGGCCGATGAGCCAATCCCCCGACCTGAATTCGCCATATGCATCGATTCGCGGCTTTCTGGGCGGTATCGCCGAACGCCCGGACGCGGCCGCCGTCAACTGCTTCTCCACGCAGGTCTGCCTGAACTACGGCTTCGGCACCGTGACCGAAGACTGGCAGTTCGCTGCGGATTCACCCGAAGCGCAGGCCGGACGCCTGCTCATTCAAGACATCATGGACTTTTGGCTGGGCTTGGGTTGCGACGGCTTCCGCGTAGACATGGCGGGCAGTCTGGTCAAAGAGGATCCGGAACACCGTTGGACGTCGAAACTGTGGCGGCAGGTGCGTGCCCACCTGGACGAAACGCACCCGGAAGCGGTGCTCGTTTCGGAATGGGGCAATCCCCGTGAGGCGCTGCACGCCGGCTTCGACATGGACTTCCTGCTGCATTTCGGGCCGTCACACTACCTCGACCTGTTCCGGGAGAATCCGTATTTCTCCGCCTCGGCGAACGGCGACATCAAGGCGTTCGCCGACACATACCGGAAGATGCTCACCGACACCGCAGGTGACGGCTACATCTGCATTCCGTCGGGCAACCATGACATGATCCGCATGCGCGACACCCTGACACCCGCCGAAATGAAACTTGCATTCGCGTTCCTGCTGACCATGCCGGGTTGCCCGTTCATCTACTACGGCGACGAAATCGGCATGCGCTACGCACACGGACTCAAATCCAAGGAAGGCGGCTACGAACGAACCGGTTCGCGTACGCCGATGCAATGGGACCACTCGACCAACGCAGGATTCTCATCCGCGCGGCGGGAAAGCCTGTACCTGCCGATCGATGACGCCGCAGACGCGCCGAACGTGGCTTCACAGGAGACGGATTCCGATTCGCTGTTGCGCACGGTACGCGCCCTGAACGCCCTCCGCATGGCGCACCCGGCGCTACAGGCGGACGGCGGCATCGAATTCCTGCACGCCGAAGACCACGCATACCCGCTGGTATACGCAAGAACGGTCGACGAAGCCGATGACGCGAATCCCAGCGAGCGCATCATCGTGGCCATCAATCCATCGCCCTCAGACGCACGCTGCACACTATCGGCGGCGTATGGCGATGCGATCGGCGCAGCGGAAGACGACGTGCTGTTTCACATCGGAACCGTCGCCGGCGTCGACGAAGGCGAGCTGCACGTACCGGCAGGTAGCGCGACCATCTTCAGATGCCGGTCATGATTGCGGAATCGTCCGGCCTCCCGTGTCAATCTCACCGTCGATACGCCGGAAAATCCAGTTGTAGATCCAAGCGCAGCAATACTGCGGCAACGTGACGCCCATCAACAGCAGCAGCGGAATCATATAGACGAAGAACTGCATATACAGCACGGCGAAACCGACGAGGATCACCAGCATGCACAAGGTGCGTGGAAAGAATCCGAGCGCAAGTTTGGCGGCGTTCCGCAGATGCACCGGAGTGGGGTCTTCGTAGCGTGACAGCAGTGGGAAAAAATACTGCGCAATGGCGATGACCACCAGTCCCGCAAAGGCGACGCAGGCGACAAGCGGGCCACGCATGGACGCCATCGACCATGCGAGCATGCCATCGACGGCAAGCACGACGGCGGCAAGCAGCAATCCGAGCCAGGGCAGGAGCGACTGCCTGAAATTACGTTTGAACGACTCGAAAAACTGGCGTGCAACATACGTCTCCTCATGGCGGACCATACGCCACAGCACGCTGTGCATGGCCGTGAACGCGGCGCCGGCGGTGACGATCGGAATGCAGCACAGCAGCGTGAGTACGTTAAGGATGATCAGGTCGAACAGTACGCCCATGATGGCGAAGAACATGTTGTTCTGATCGAAGAGCTTTGACATCTTTGGCATGGTGCTCACCTTACATGCAAGGGCCGGATACGGGCCGCATCGTCCGAAATGCCGAATTGTCCCTCCCACGCCTGCCGGCACGGGAGGGACAATGGCGGATGCAGGCCCGTATGTCAGGCGACGACCGGCGGCTCGGCGATCAGATCGTCGGTACGGTGATCGCCGGCGGCATCGGTCCACGCGAGCGTGGCGACCGAAGCGGTGTTGTCGACGCCGAGACCCTTGCCTGGCTCGAAGGTGAGCGTGGCGGAGGTGGCGTCGCCCTTCCAGGTGAAGCTGATGGACGTGTCGCCATCGGCCTCGTAGGAGAATTCACCGTCGAAGGCGTCGAGCTCGTTGCGGAACTTCGCCAAGGCATTCAGCGCCTTGACGACCGGGCGTTCGAGATTCTCGTCGATCTCCGCGGTGGAGTAGTAGTGGCGGTTGATGTCGCGGCCGTTGTTGGTCTTCCTCAGCAGCTCCATGTCGTTCCTGCCGGCGAGGGCGCCGACGTAGTAGACCTGGGGGACGCCCGGCAGGAAGAACTGCACGGCGCGGGCGGCGATGTAGTGCTGGTCGTTGCATCCCAATGCCGAGTAGTAGGTGCTGTTGACCTGGTACAGGTCGAGATTGGAGGCGGCGGCACCGGTCGCAGCCTGGGACTCGCCATGGGTGTTGGCGTGAATGGCGTTGACGAGGTTGTCGACGTCCTCATCCGGCACAAGGCCCTTGAGCGAACGATCCAGCTGATCGGAGCCGATGTCGATCACGCCGATGCCATCGTGCGTATCGAGCACGGTGACGGCATTGTTCGGACGGATGTCGGTCCAGTGCGCGACCGGCTCGACATGACCCGTATTCAGCGAGTGCAGCAGCAGCGGCGGTAGGGCGAAATCGTAGACGCGATCGACCTTCGAGGCGATCTCGACCTGCTTCTTGTAGTAGGAATGCACTTCGATGAGAATCTCGAGACCACGCTTGACGCCCTCTTCGCGCAGGCGGGAGATCAGCTTGAAGGTCTTCGGGGTCATGAAGCAGCTGGTGCCGGCCTCTTTGGCGCCGTAGCCGACGGCGTCGAGACGGATGTAGCTCACATGCGAGGCTGCCATCTGGTCGAAAATCGACATGAGGTATTCCCAACCCTTGTCGGAGTCGGTGTCGATGTCGACCTGCTGCGGGGTGAAGCTCACCCACACCAGACGGGTCTTGCCTGCAAACTTGTAGTGGGTGAACGGCAGACCCGGACGCGGACGGTAAATGCCGGCCAGATCCTCTTCGGTGGCGCCGTTCGGGAAGACGGAGCTCATGGTCAGGAACATCGGGTAGTACTCGGATTCCTCACCGTTGGCGAGCACGTCCTGGAACTGCTCGGATTCCCAGCTCATGTGGTTGACGATGGCGTCGACCATGATGTCGTGGGTCGTGGAAAGCTCGGCGACATCGTCCCAGTCGCCGAGCCGCGGATCGACCTTGGTGTGGTCGATCGGGTCAAAACCCGCGTCGGCGCCATCGAACGGGGTGAAAAACGGCAGGATATGCACGCCGTCATACACGCCGTCGAAGCGGGTGCGCAGGATATCGGTCATCGACTTGATGGTGCCGTCGCCCAAACGGTCAGCATAAGTGATGAGCTGCACTTTGTTCTTCATGGGACCTCCCTCGGTTCCAAATCATGATTGTTTGCGATTGTTCAACGGCGGATATCGTCCACCCTGAATATCGAACCGGTTCGATATTACCGCCGAACAGGCATCGTTGTCCAGTCGAGAACAGCCCGTCGGCGTGTCAGACCAGCTCGATGCGTCACCGGCGCGCGACGGATGCGAGCGCCGTGATCTCCGCGAAATAACGGTCGGAATCAAGGCCATCCACAGTCGCAACATTCGTCATATGCACACCATCAAGCCCACCGTGCGCAACAATCGCATCCAATACCACGCGCTGCCACTCGACCTCCATATACGGATCCACCTCCGTGCGGCCTAACGCGCGCATGGCACACACCAACGCATGAGCGCCCCAATTCGACGTGCCCGCCACCACAAGCTGGTCCGTCGACACCGTGCACGCGATATCCATACCGTGGTCTACCACGCCCTCGATGGCATAATCCTCGACGCGGCCCATGCCGATTTCATTGCCGCCGTCACCCACTCCGATGGTATGCAGTCCCATGAGAGTCAATTGGCTGAGGGGCGCGGTCCATTCAGTGATGTCAATGCCGCGCATGTTGTGCGGATTACCATCACGGGCAGGACCTACGCGCTCGATGTAGATCAGGGTGCTGATGCCTTCGGCGCGCACCAGGTCGATCACGCGATTCAGCCAGGCGTCGAACGGGGTGCCGCCGTGTGCCCGTTTGTCCGATTCTCCCGAATCAGACAAACGCGGGGCACTGTTCATGCTCCAATTGTCCGATTCTGGAGAATCGGACACGTCAGGTGCGATGAGCACATGGTCCTCCGGCAGGAATCCCAACGCCGCCGGGCGGATCACCGGTTCGCAGCATTCGTCGCTGACCAGCCATGCGTCTCCGCCAATCGCACGCAACGCCATGCACACCTCCAACGCACCCAACGGACCGTCCGTCTCGGCGGCCGGCTGGTCGGCCTTCGGAATGAAGAATCCGGTAACCACCAGCGCCCGGGCCGGCAGACCGTTCCTACCGGAACGCCCTGTTCTGCCGGAAACCAAATGACGGGCGGCATGAAACAGGTCGCCGCGGGAATACGTCATCAACGTCTCCGAGCCGCGACCGACATCGCAAGCGGCCATGTTCGCGATTCTCGCAATGGTCGGGTAGTGCCGCCAATCCAGAATGCTTGTACGCATGTTCCTCTCCTCCAAGACGTTCGCATACGCAAGACGTTCGCATACGCAAGACGTTCACATACGCAAGACGTTCACATACGCAAGTGCAGACTATTCGATGAATCCCAGATTCTCGCCATATTGGGCGAAATCGCCGACCTTCGCGGACCGATGCAGCGTACCCGATGCGGACGCCGCGATTTCGGTCTCCATCTTCATGGCCTCAAGCACCACGATCGGTTCTCCCTCGCATACCTGTGCGCCGTCATCAGCCAGCCAACGGACCAAGGTGCCAGTGATCGTGGATTCAAGAGGCGTACCTCCGCCATGGTTGTCCGATTCACCAGAATCGGACATTCGCGGGGCAAGAAACGCACTCTGCATGTCCGATTCACCAGAATCGGACAAACCTGCAGCCAAGGAGGCGAGCGAGGCAAGCCCCGCAGGCAAGCCGAGACGTACGCGCCGCCCCTCAATCTCAATCCAGCTTTCAACGGGATCCGTCGGCGCGGCCCGTCTACCGCAGACTCCTCCCGACAACGCCGCAACATCAACCGATGGCAGGAACTCCTCCTCAATCCAACGGGTGTACACGCCGAAGTCGCCATCTTCCGCAACAAAAGCGGGCTGCTCAAGCACCGCCCTGTCAAACGGAACAACCGTCGGAATGCCGGCAACCGCAATCTCAGCCAATGCGCGGCGGGCGCGGGCCAGGCAAACTTCGCGCGAAGGCGCGGCAATCACCAGCTTGGCCAGCATTGAATCGAATTGACCGGGAATCGCACCGCCGGCTGCGACACCGGAATCAAAACGAACGCCGATGCCGGTCGGCACCCGCAATCCATCAACGGTGCCGGGAAAAGGAACGAAACCCAACGCCGGATCCTCCGCGTTAATACGGAATTCGATGGCGTGACCATGCACGGCAGGCGTGCAGCCGTCTTCCAGACCGGGAATCTCGCGAATCCTCGCGCCTTCGGCAATCGCAAGCTGCGCCGCGACCAGATCGACGCCTGTCACCGCCTCCGTAACAGGATGTTCCACCTGAATACGCGTGTTAACCTCCATGAACGACATGGTGCCGTCCGGATCAACGAGAAACTCCACCGTTCCGGCACCCTCGTAGCACGCCTTCTTACAGATGGCGACGGCCGCCGATTCAAGCCGCCGCGTGATCTCATCCGGCAGGAACGGAGCCGGCGCCTCCTCGATAAGCTTCTGATTGCGACGCTGCAGCGAACAATCACGCGTGCCGACTGCGACAACGCTGCCGGTTCGGTCGCCCAGCACCTGCACCTCCACATGACGGGGACGTGCCAGAAAACGTTCGATGAAGCAATCCCCGTTGCCGAACGCAAGCTCGGCCTCATGCGTGGCCGACATGAACGCCTCGCGCACATCTTCCAGCCGGTGCACGACCTTCAAGCCTCGCCCGCCGCCGCCATACACGGCTTTGATGGCCAGCGGAAGGCCATGTCGCTCAGCGAATGCCACGACCTCGGACGGATCGCGTACGGGCTCGGTGGTGCCAGGGGCCATAGGTGCGCCCACTTCGGCCGCGATACGCCGGGCCTCGACTTTGGAGCCGAGCATGCGGATGGTGTCGGCTCCCGGCCCGATCCATGCCATGCCGGCGGCGGCTACCGCTTCGGCAAAGTCCGCGTTTTCGGCAAGAAACCCGTAGCCGGGATGTATGGCGTCGGCATGCGCTTTTTTGGCGGTCTCTATAATCGCGTCAATGTTGAGATACGTGCTTTTCGCATCCGCCCCATGCAGCGCATAGGACTCGTCGGCCAAGTGTACGAACAGCGCGTCGGCATCCGGATCGGCGTAAGCTGCAATGGCCGTACGACCGGTGTCATGGCACGCGTGGATGATGCGCACCGCGATCTCGCCGCGGTTGGCGATCAGGATTCGCTGCAGTCTGGGCATTACCGGGCCTCCCTATGCTCTTGTGATTGTGTGTTCTGTTTGTCCGATTCTGGAGAATCGGACATTCGGAAGCGAATTTTGGCGCCCGGCGGTAGCTGT
>ENA-OQNO01002399-OQNO01002399.1-human-gut-metagenome-genome-assembly--contig:-NODE-2399-length-10778-cov-2.825181_pt1 | contig 10778 bp, 10 predicted proteins | sample MGYA00242629_ERZ504880 | MGnify/ENA primary metagenome ERZ504880 (study PRJEB26092, sample SAMD00036377) | human gut metagenome | host: Homo sapiens | study: EMG produced TPA metagenomics assembly of... | reverse complement strand
TCAATATTTGCCTGCTGCTGCAGCCATCCCTGCAGAGTGTTCAGCTTCAGTCCCAGCAAGCCGCTGCGTGTTTTTAAAAGCTCCTCGCGCAGAGCTGCGTGCAGGTAGGCTGGGGCAATAAGGGTGCTGCCGGGACCCAATTTCTGTAAAAATGTCATATTGTACCTCCTGAAAATGTTGTTTTGATTTTTGGCGTGCTGCTTACTACAGGATAATCATATCATATTGCCCGCATAACAGCGATGAAAAAAGCTCTGTATAAATATGGAATGGAAGCGCGCTGCCTGTGTTATTTCATCAATAGTCTATACGGTAGCTGATAGCTTTCCAACATGAGTAGTATGATTATAATATCAAGCAGAAAAAAATACAAATGAAAAACGATGGAATGTCATATTTTCCACAGGTGCAGAATGCGTAATCCCACAAACATGCCTTTCCAGACCAAATGGTAAAAAAGGTGATAAATAAAGGCTGAAATTGTATTTTTAGGCATTTTATTACCGGAAGGGATATGATAAAATACAAACGTTGAAGTAAGTTGGGAAGTGATGATGTGAAGAAGTATTTTCAATTTAAAAAGGAAGAAAAAGCTGTACTGGCAATCGGTATTCTGATGATTGCTGTTGTTTTGACTGCAGGACTGCTGAAGCAGAAGTTTGTAAAAGCGGAAGCCTATGTGCCGTTGAAGGAGGAACAACAAAGCGTCAATGCGATTGCTGCCAAGAAAGAGACCTTTATCATTGAGCAGAACGCAAAGCTGAGTCAGAAGGCGGAAACCTATGTAAATGCAGATTCCGATGTATTAAAAAAGGTTAAGCTGGATTTGTCTGCGGTTGATGTTACAACACCGGGTACCTATCAGGCTGTTGCATCCTTACAGAAGGAGCGTGTATCCTTTGCAATTAAGGTTGTGGAAAACGCAAAGCCGGTTATACAGGCGGCACATGCGGATTTTCAGTTTGTTATTGAATCCAATTCCACAATGCAGGAGGTACGTGATTATGCTGGTGTTACTGCTGCAGATGCATCTGGAAACGATTTGAGTGCATTGATTACCGGATGGGATGAGGAGCTGCCTGTGGAAGCAAAAACAGTAACCTACCAGCTGAGTGTCAAGGATGCACAGGGGCAGCGTGCAAAGAAATCAGTGCGTGTGCAGTACCTGCTGCCGAAAGAGGATAAGAAGGATTAGTGCTGAAAGGTATATTTGAGAATGTGTATGAATGGATGCGGAGCTGTTGTTAGTTTTACAGCCTACGCATCCTATTTTTGTTTATCAGATATGAATATCAGTTACAATTTCCACTTTTATTGAAGTCTGCTGTGCCAACCTGTATTCGCCTAAGCGCTATCTATCCTGACGATCGTGTCATAAGGGCTATCTGGTATACAGTTATAAGACTGTATCATCATTTACCAAATGAATTTTTTTACTTCGTCTATACTCTGATTTTAAGATTTTTTCTGTATTTCCAACAGGATATATGCTACACTGTAGATACAAAAAAAGGAGAGGTCGGTCTATGAGAAACTATATAAATACTACAATCCATTCACATGGTATTCATCCGCAAAAGCCCCGGCCTTTCAGTAGCTCAACCGCTTGCTAGAAGCGTTTTTTCTTATACGTTCATTCATTCTTTACAGTTATTAAATAGCTTACAGCAGCTGAACACCGCTTGTCGGCGGTAAGGACTGCCTTGTTTTTGTTGCATCCGTTCCTGCGTATGATACGAAACAGCAGATACTTCTATTTGCTAATGAAAACAATAGCAGAACAAGAGCACCACCGGATCATATCCTTAAAGTACAGATAGCAATAGGAGAAAGAAAGGATATGATTATGACAACAAAAATGAAAACAGAAGCAGCAGCTATGATTAGCTGCTATGATAATAAAAAGAAATATGACATGTACTGTAAAAAGCTATTATCAAACAAGCAGATTCTCGCCTATGTGATGAAGGGCTGTATTCCGGAATACGCAGATATTCCACTGGAGGACATACCGTCCTATATTGAAATGTCTTCCATAAACACAGCAGACTGTGAATATATCGATGATCATCAGGTTGAGGTCACGGATGAAGCCATACCGGGGGCACAGATCAAATACGACATTCAGTTCGAGGCGACAATCCCCATGAAGCAGAAGGAAGACGATAAGAGCACACCTGCGGATAAGAAAGTTCGCATGATCATCAATCTGGAAAGCCAGGCAAAGGATGATCCCGGTTATCCTCTGATCAAGCGTGCTTTGTATTATTGCAGTAGATTGATGGCAAAGCAGAAGCATCCAAAGGATGGATTTCAGCATTCGGATTATGACAGGATCAAAAAGGTCTGTTCCATCTGGATCTGTATCGGACATAACAATCAAAAGAATGATGTCATTAACACCTATAGGATACAGGAAACATGTGAAACAATGATATGGCATGCCGCAAGGGAGGATTATGACTTGCTCACAGCAGTCATGGTGTATCCAAAGAAGGAAGGCATACGAAAAGCGCAGAATATTCCGAATGCGGTAGAGCAGGAGGATGAGAACAAGCAGAGACTGCTGGAGCTGTTAAAGATTTTGTTTATAAAAAATCTCGTTATAGAGGATAAAAAGGAACAATTACAAAAGACGTATGGTATACTAATGGAGAAGGAGATAGATAAGGAGGTTATGGATATGTGCAACTTTAGCGATTTCATTGAACAAAGAGGGATTGAAAAGGGGTTGGAGCAAGGACTGGAAAAAGGCTTATTACAGGGAAAAGCTGAAGGCAAAGTGGAAACAACACTGCTATATGTAAAAAAACTAATGCAGAAAATCGATGTCAGTGCAGTGGATGCCATGAATATGCTGGATGTTGAAGATGATATTCGACCTGCGATTTTGCAATCTCTACAACTATCCTAAAAAGCTATACCTACAATATTTTAAAGGGCTGTTTCATCACAGCTCTTTTTCTGCATACATTACAGAAGCGATAAGAGGCATTAGCTAACCTTTAATCATCATCGATTTACTATCTTTTTGACGATAATCTGTGAAAAACTATAGTAAAGAAGTAAGAATGTGACATTTATGTGATTTAAACTTCCAAATATTGGAAATTACCTCTATAATATATGAGTAGCATTACTAGAGAGTGAAGTTAAAGGCAGGGATATATATGAATGTTAGTAGAGATAGATTATCAGTTATCGGTAAACTGATTGGCATTTACAGAGAAGAACGGCGGGGTAATACACAAAATAGTTTTACTCTGAAGAAATTTTGTGATGGCATTTGCAGTATAAATACGTTAAAGAATATCGAAGCTGGCGGATTGAGCAGATCTGAGGATGTTTATATTGAATTGTTGGATAAGCTGGATTTGAAGTTTGGCGAATTTCCTGTTATAGATGAAGTGCTAGATAGACTTTTAATGAAATTATATAAAGCTATAGAATTTTATGATATTGATGAAATAGAATTAGTTTCTGATAAAATGATACGTGTATTAAAAGAAGTTAATAAATATGTTTACTATTCAGAAGTTGAATCAATTGTAAATGATTTGAGAGATTATTATTTCAAGGATGGATATATTGATGATGTTGTATATCAGAAATACAGAAGTATTCTTTATCAGTTTGAATTAAAATATATGGATCTATTAAGAATTTTAATGTTTCCAAAAATTGAATGTAATAGCATAAATAACCACAATGAATATATAGAAGAGATAGAATTCATAAAATTATCTGATGCTAAATTGTCATGTATAAGACTAAATCTTCTGCATTACTATTATACACAGAATAAGTATTTAGAAATGAAAAACGAAATTGAATCTTTAGAGAGCCATTTCATGAGAGAATCCAATCATATTAGGTTATTAGATACATATAATTATGCTATTGTGATGTTGACAGATGTGAATATAGATTGGAGTTCAAAATATCTTAATAGGATTGAGGAGTTAGTATCTGAGTGTAACTTACCAAAAATTAAAATATGTGAAGTATATGCTAATATAGGATGTATATTTCATATGATAAAAGATTATGCAAAATCTTTGGTATATTATGAGAAAATGCTTACTTACGGATTCAATACATTAACTAATCTAATTTATATGGCAGATTGCCAAAATAGATTAGGAAGGCCTATTAAAATGCCTATCATCGAGAACTTTGAGTATGATAAATACCCAATAGATTTGAAATGTATGTTTAAATATTTCACTTTAAGTGAAGATACTCCGGTTTTTATAAAGCAAAATTATATTTTAAAGAAAATTCTACCGTATTTACATGATAAAGAACTAATTGAGATATTTAGATTTGAGCTACTGAAATTACTAAATTACACGAATCAATATAAACTTTTACATGTTTTTGAGACAGGAATTCAGCAAAAATTTTAAATTGAAGTTGACGGTTTTATCTAAAAAAGCATTTAATCGATCAAAAAAAAGTTTTATGTTAACTGTTTCCCTTTTCATTGAATAGAATTATTAAATCATTTAATATATGGATGTCGATGATGATATGCATATGGTCTACTTTGTTGTAGGTGTATTAAATGAAAAAGGTAATTTTAGCTGGTGCATGTGGTTTAAGTCTGTTATTTGCATGTGCGTTCGGATTAGAAACAAAACCAAATCTTAATGTAGCTGGTTCTGGTGGAAACATACATGTTAGAGTCTAAAGTTGAAAACTACTTCTTTTCATAAGAAGTTTTTTCTTTTACAGCCCGAGTTGACGGTTTTCTTGAAAAACTGTAATAATCGCCAAAATTTTTATTAAATGTCAACTTACATGAAATCCATTGTATAAATTCACTATTTCTAGTAACATATAGGTGTCTTGAAGAGGGTGGGCTTCGAGACACTGGGGATCACTTCGGTGATCATATGGGAATCGTATTGATGGAGATTGTGAAAATGGTCTTCCCCAAGCCCGTTTATTCTCATGTACACTCTTAGTAAATAAACTGATACTGTTTACAAAATCAATACGAATGGGGGATTACAAGAACAGCAGCTTTGCTCGACAAGGTTGCTTTTTTTGTTTTCTTCGGCTACACTTAATGTGGAATATGGAGAGATGTGCATGAGTAAACTCTTATTGAAAAATATAACAAAATCCTATGGGGATATTAAGGCAGTACGCGATTTTCATCTCGAGCTCTCGGAAAAAAGCTTTATTGTGCTTGCAGGTCCATCCGGGTGTGGGAAAACGACATTGCTTCAGCTTGTCGCAGGATTTCTGACTCCGGATTCAGGAGAAATATATATTGATGATCAGCTTGTCAATCAGAAAACACCTGCTCAGAGAAGTATCTCCATGGTATTTCAGGAAGCTGCATTGTTTCCTCATATGAGTGTTTTGGAGAACATAACCTTCGGTCTTGCTCACAGCGGAATGAAGCAGCAGGATATAAAGGAAGCTGTCTATCAGATATGTGAAGTGCTGGGTATCTGTGACTTACTGGAACGCAAAGCGCGTGATTTATCAGGTGGGCAAAAACAGCGTTGTGCGATTGCCCGTGCACTCATAAGAAAACCATCGTTGTTTCTGATGGATGAGCCTCTGAGTTCTCTGGATGCGAGACTTAAGACACAGCTTCGAATTGAAATTGCGCAGCTGTATCAGAAAAACAGTGCCACCTTTCTCTATGTAACACATGATCAAATGGAAGCAATGACACTGGCGGATATTCTGATTATTATGAAGGATGGAGAGATTCAGCAAATGGGAAATCCGATTGCCATTTATCAAAATCCAATCAATCTGTTTACTGCCTCTTTTTTAGGTGTATATGATATCAATCAGTTTACAGCAGTCCTTGCACAAGGGGAGCTTTTCTTTCATGAGCAGAAGATACCATGGCTGTCAGATGATAAAAATCTTTCCGTAATACTGGCGGTGCGTTGTGAACATGTCATTGAGGTATCAACAGGTGGTATATGCGGCAGCATTGTATTGGTTGAACAGTCCGGTGAGCAGGTGTATTATCATATCCAATATGAAGAGGGAGTCGTTATTATGAAGTCAGATACTTCCCATATCCATCAGCGCATGGAGAATATCCGGTTCTGGATTGACTGGGAATATGTACTTCTGTTTGATGCCTGTACGCAAAATCGTATATATAAGATGAAATAAAAAAGCCGTATTCCCGTATTTTCTCCTGCTGAAGAATGTGGAATCGGCTTATTTTTTTATACCATTTAAACAAAGCACAAAAAAAGATTCCGTTAGGAATCTCTTCTGATCTATCATGGTGGAGCGTATCGGGATCGAACCGATGACCCCCTGCGTGCAAAGCAGGTGCTCTCCCAGCTGAGCTAACACCCCATCTCGATTGCTTAATAAATATATCATGCAGCAGATAGCCTTGTCAATGCTTTTTTTGATTTTTTTGTTAAAATGATAAACGGAATCGTATCGATTACCAAGGGAATCCCTGAAAGTCAAAGCAATCCTTCACTTGCAAGGAAGCTTTGTTTTTTTGTTTTTATCTATATGCTCTATCATTTAATAAAAGCAGTTTTTCACATAAAGTTATTATGGATTACTTGAAGCTTTGATTTAATTTTTTATTTCCTCCAGTTATGACAGTAAACATAAGGCTGAAAATTTGTTCAATCTGCTCTGCTGTAAGGTATACAGCCGCGGTAAGCGGATATCATGAAACTTGGTTTCCGACTGTCGGCTTCGAAAGTAACATGAGCCTTCCAATCTGCCTTTTTTGATTCCTCTTTTTCCCTTCCTCTCTACTTTCTGCTTAAAACCTTTTATGATTCCTTCTTCCATCCCCTCTTCAAAGCTGTCCTTAAAGCCATAGCGGTAACGTGTATGCAAAGGCAGGTATGTAATCTGCATACATAAGCATACAGCTTCCATGCTTTACACGATTCGTGATAATTTGGCTACCATCCAGTCAGAGTGTTCCCGGCAAGACGGTCGACTGGAGATAAGCAGACTGCATGCTTATGATATATCCGTAAAAAGAATAGGGGATTGCAAGCGAAAGAGAAATCGTCTAAAATATAAGAAAACTTTTGAGGGGTGATGTTGTATGAAAATAGCAAAGGAGGCACTGCGGCTCAGCTTTCCTGTGATGGTCGGCTATGTATTCCTCGGAATCGCTTTCGGTATTCTCTGCCAGCAGCAGGGCTATTCCATGCTCTGGGCGTTTTTGATCAGTCTGAGTGTGTATGCCGGAAGTATGCAGTTTGTTTTACTGACATTCTTTCATGCCGGATTTTCACTTTTGGATGTAGCACTGGTCACACTTACCGTAAATGCAAGGCAGCTGTTTTATGGTCTTTCATTTCTGAAGAGCTTTCCGGCGATGGGAAAGAAACGCTGGTATATGATGTTTTCCCTGACAGATGAAACCTATTCCTTATTGTGTGCAATTCCGAATAAGGAAAGCAGAGAGGGGAAACAGCTGATGTTCTGTATATCGTTATTTGATCAGCTGTATTGGATAATAGGTTCCGTACTCGGTGCAACCATCGGCTCTCTGCTCGCCTTTGATACCACGGGAATCGATTTTGCAATGACGGCTTTGTTTACTGTCATCTTTGTGGAGCAGTGGCTGGCAGCGAAGCAGCATGGTGCTGTCTATATCGCAATAGCCGCGATTCTCATTTCCACTGCACTGTTTCAGTTATCTAACTTTCTGCTGCCGGCGCTCATACTGCTGGTCATTCTGCTTGTCATCTTTCAGGACAAGGTGGAAAAAAAGGAGGATGCATCATGATAGGTATTACGGATAGCCTGCTGATTATCGCAGTTGCGGCGGTTTGCACCTTTCTGACACGTGCGCTTCCCTTTATGATATTCAAGAACGCAGAAGCACTCCCGCGGAAGATTGTATATCTGGGGAATGTGCTGCCTATGGCGATCATGCTCTGTCTGATTGTCTACTGTGTACGCAATACGAGTTTTTTTCAATATCCGTACGGTCTGCCGGAGCTGCTGGGAATCGGGAGTGTCGTACTTCTTCATGTGTGGAAACGCAATAATATGATCAGTATCATCGGAGGAACCCTGCTTTATATGGTGCTGGTACAGCTGGTGTTTGTATATCTTTGAAGGATGCTTTGAACCAACTAAAAACGTAATGATAAGGAAAGGCGTGTTCCGTATTGATGAATTCTGTACAGGGACACCCTTTTTCTGTGAAACAGTGAAAGCTGTGTGTGCTTTAGAAATGGGACACAGACACATCACATTTTACAGTTATAAGCCGCAGATCTTCAGGGAAATTTCTTATACCGCGCTTTGTTTACGCAGTTTTACCACACAGAGCAGTCTGATCTTTTGGCTTCTGGATATCCGTCACGGTATGAAAATTCTGTCAGGTAACGAAGCACGGTGTCAGGGTGCTGAGCAAGTATGAAAAACTCAAATAAAAAAAGCCATGACAATCATCATGGCCGGCACACAGATGCAAAGAAGGCGTCATATTGTTCCTTGAATACCGAATCCTTCAGTGTAATGTAATTAAATTCATGGAGAATATGGAAATCATACAGGTCGATCACTTCCAGTTCTCCTTTTTCTATCTCTTCTCTTGCGGCGGCTTCATACAGAAAGCTGATTCCCTGATTGTTTCTGACGAGCGTTTTGATAGCCTGTACATTGCCGATTTCAATCACCCTCTGAAAGGAGGCAATGGATAAATTGATTTCCTGCATGCCGCGCTCCAGTATTTCTCTGGTACCACTGCCATCTTCCCGAACAATCAGTGTTTCCTGCATCAGATCCTTCAAACAGCGTACCTCCTTTTGCAAGGTATAATGCTTTCCTTTTACCGCAACATAGCGCTCCTGCGACAGCAGCTTCCAGTCATAGGTCTGCTTTGGAAAATATCCCTCAACAAAGGCGAAGCCGATATCCCCGCTGTTCAGCATCTGTAAAAGGGTTGCTGTGTTTTCCACAATCATGCACAAAGAGGTCTCCGTATGCTCAGCGAGAAAGCTGTTCAAGCGCTGTGGCAGGATAAACTCCCCAATCGTCAGCGTGGCACCAAAGCGCAGGGCGGGTGTTTTCTGATTCTGCTTCAGCAGACTGCGGATCATTTTCTCATCCGCAACCATGGTACGCACTTTCTCAGCCAGCAGCTTACCCTGAGCCGTCAGATTCAACTGCTTTCCGTCATAAAAAAACAATTTGCAGTCATATTCCTTTTCCATATATTTGATATGCTGCGAAACCGCAGGCTGTGTAATGCATAAGATATCCGCAGCCTTCGTATAATTTAATGTTTCAGACAGCGTAAGGAATGTATATAAACGAAAATCCAGCATGTTCTCATCTCCCAATTTCTGTAAGGTAAGTATACCACGAATAAAAGAAGAGCGAAAGAAAAACAGGTGTCTTTAATATGTGTACAGATGTACTTGTTTTGTTTACGTTGAGAAAACTCTTTCATAAATGTTACATCAATTTTTCATTTTAACTTTCATTTTATTTCATTTGTGCTATAATAGTGCTTACTAACAGAAAAACATGCTGTTGGATGAAGTATAAGAGGAAAGGAAGGTGCCTGATTATGGCCGAAAACAGAATTTACAATTTTTCAGCTGGTCCATCCATGCTGCCACTGGAGGTGTTGAAAAAAGCGCAATCGCAGATGCTGAATTACGAGGAAAGTGGCATGTCGGTTATGGAAATGAGTCATCGATCCAAAGCCTATGATGCGATAATTACAAAAACACAGGAACGAATGCGTTCCATCATGAATATACCGGATAACTATAAAGTTTTGTTCCTGCAGGGAGGAGCAACCTCTCAGTTTTCCATGGTTCCCCTGAATCTGCTGCAGAAGGGTACGGCAGATTATATCGTGACCGGATATTTTGCAAATAAGGCGTATGCGGAAGCAAAAAAATACGGGGAAATCGTTCTTGCAGGCTCCAGCAAGGATGCGGATTATTCCTATATACCCGCACAGCAGGAGCTGCAGCTGAATAAGGATGCAGATTATGTATATCTGTGTGCGAACAATACGATTTACGGTACCGAATGGAAATATGTTCCGGAAACGAACGGTGTGCCGATTGTTGCCGATATGTCCAGTGACATTCTGTCCAAGCCGGTGGATGTATCCAAATTCGGCATCATTTTTGCCGGAGCACAGAAAAATATGGGGTGTGCCGGTCTGACAGTCGCAATCGTTCGTGAAGATTTGATCGGATATGCAAAGGATTTCACACCGGTGATGATGGACTATGCTCCCCTTGCCGACAAGGATTCCATGTACAACACACCGCCGACCTATGCAATTTATATTTTGGGGCTGGTGCTGGAATGGATTGAACAAATGGGCGGACTCGAGGTCATGCAGAAGCGAAATGAAGAAAAGGCGAAGCTGCTGTATGACTATCTGGATAACAGTGCTTTCTATACAACCACCGTACGCAGGGAGGATCGCTCTTTGATGAATGTAACCTTCCGTGCACCGAATGCAGAGCTGGATGCGTTGTTTGCCAAGGAAAGTGCCGCAGCCGGTATGAGCAATCTGAAGGGGCACCGTGCAGTTGGCGGAATGCGTGCATCTATCTACAATGCCATGCCGCTGGAGGGTGTGCAGACACTGATTGCATTTATGAAAAAATTTGAAGAGGAACATAAATAAGGGAGATAACTATGAAAATAAAGCTGTTTAATAAAATTGCGGATGCCGGAATCAATCAGTTTGATCCGAGTGCATATGAATTTTCTGAGGATTTTGACACGTACGATGCCATTATGGTGCGTAGTGCGAAGCTGCA
>ENA-OQNO01002394-OQNO01002394.1-human-gut-metagenome-genome-assembly--contig:-NODE-2394-length-10784-cov-2.543211_pt1 | contig 10784 bp, 7 predicted proteins | sample MGYA00242629_ERZ504880 | MGnify/ENA primary metagenome ERZ504880 (study PRJEB26092, sample SAMD00036377) | human gut metagenome | host: Homo sapiens | study: EMG produced TPA metagenomics assembly of... | reverse complement strand
CCAAACGTATCTTTATGACGGATTGCATTCCACATCGCTCCGTGTCCACCCATACTCAATCCGGTGATGGCGCGTCCCTTACGGTCGGCAATCGTCTTGTAATGTTCGTCGATATACTTCACCAGTTCCGACGAAATAAAAGTTTCATAGCGGAAAGACGGATTGACCGGACTATCCCAGTACCAACTGGTCTTTCCGTCCGGACAAACGAATATGATTCCTTTTTCGTCCGCAATTTGGGGAAGATTCGGTTTAATGCCAATCCATGTTTTAGCATTTCCACCGTAACCGTGCAGTAAATAAATGGTGGGACAAGCCACCGCTTTCTTTCCTGATGCAGCATCCGGCGTAACAACGACCACTTGCACTTCCTTATTCATGGAAGGACTTTTAATTAACAAGGTATCTACTTTGGCAGCAAAAGAGGGAGCTACCCAAATTAAAAGAAGAGCAATTAATAGATTTTTTTTCTTTTCCATTGTGTGTTATAAATAGTTAGATATAATTATTCCTCTGGTTCTGCAGCAGGATTAAATTTAGCAACCGGCATTTCAAAGTTTTTATGACACTGTTTACAGGTATAGTTCCAGTGGTTGTCTCCCGGAGGAATGACCATTAATGCAGAAATGATAGCAGCCCCCATAGCACGCCAACGCTTTTCTTTTCTCAAAACCAACTGGATGTCCGATGAACCGCAGTACGGACAAAGCGTTAACTCTTCCGGCCAACTATCGTTATCCTTCAACACTTGGACAGCATTCTCGTAGTCTTCGTCTGCCACCAATATATCCACCCCTGCTATACTACTTACGCAACTTTTATACAAAGTAGAGAAATTCTCATTGTGCAGAATAGACTCGATGCCTTCATTCTCCAATGCTCCCTGAAGGATATGTGCCTTCATCGCATCATTACAAGTTATCAATTTTACAGTCTTCATAAGGAATCTGTTTTAATATGTCCCACAAAAATAAGATATAAAAATGAAATGTGAAACAAAACCCGACTAACTTTATCAGCAGGTAAAACGAACCAAATCAGAAGTGATTCTTTTTTTATTCACGGAAGGTATCATTATTTAATACTTTTTTCGTACTTTCGCACCGACAATTGGCAATCACATGAAAAAACTATTGACACTGCTACTATTTTCTAACATCCTGTTTTCCCTGTTACAGGCACAACCTGTACATCAAATAAAGGGAACGGTGATTGAGAAAAACAGCCGTCAGCCATTAGAATTCATTAACGTAATGGTTCTTGGGCTGAATAAAGGTGGTGTCACCAATGCGGAAGGTCATTTCACCATCGAACAAGTGCCTCCCGGCATCTACCGTCTGCAAGCGACAGCCATCGGCTACAAGAGTGTCACTACTCCCGAATATATCTTATCTACCAAAGATCTGAACATTTCGATAGAAATGGAAGAGAACCTGACCGAACTCGCAGGAGTAACCGTCACCGCTTCTCCTTTCCGGCGCGACTTGGAAAGTCCGGTCAGCCTGCGCATCATCGGATTGCAGGAAATAGAAAAGAGTCCGGGAGCCAATCGAGACATTTCGCGTATTGTTCAGTCTTATCCGGGAGTTGCCTTCTCTCCTATCGGCTACCGCAATGACTTGATTGTACGCGGTGGTTCTCCTTCTGAAAACCGTTTCTATCTGGACGGAGTGGAAATACCCAATATCAATCACTTCAGCACGCAAGGAGCATCCGGCGGTCCGGTGGGAATCCTTAATGCCGACCTGATACGTGAAGTAAATTTCTATACCGGTGCTTTTCCCACTGATAGAGGGAACGCACTTAGCTCCGTGCTTGATTTCAAATTGCGCGACGGAGACATGGAGCATAACTCACTAAAAGCTACCCTTGGAGCATCCGAAGTCTCTTTGGCCTCCAATGGGCATATTGGAAAAAAGACCTCGTATCTAGTATCCGTGCGTCAATCTTATCTGCAATTCCTGTTTGATATGCTCGACCTGCCTTTCCTGCCGACTTTCACCGATGCACAATTCAAATTGAAAACCCGGTTCAACGAACAGAACGAATTGACGGTATTGGGGCTTGGAGGAATCGACAATATGCGATTTAACACGAAAGCAGATAGCGAGGACAATGAATATATCCTTAGTTACCTGCCAAAAATCAAGCAGGAAACGTTTACCTTAGGTGCTGTATATCGTCACTATGCAGGGCCGCATGTGCAATCGGTGGTAGTCAGTCACAGTTATCTGAACAACCGCAATACCAAATACCGGCAGAATGATGAAAGCATTCCGGAGAATCTGATGCTCCGCTTCCGTTCTACCGAACAGGAAACGAAGTTCCGCTTCGAAAACAATTCTTCTTTCCGCAACTGGAAAGTCAATCTCGGAGTGAATCTGGATTATAGTCAATATACCAATACCACCTTTCAAAAGGCATATACCAATCAGGCACAAACGTTTGATTACCATACCTATTTGGGAATGATGCGTTGGGGACTTTTCGGCACTATCAGCTACTCTTCGATGGACGAACGTTTCACAGCTTCCTTGGGATTGAGAGCTGATGCCAACAATTATTCGTCGGCCATGAAGTCACTCTCCGACCAGCTTTCTCCCCGCATATCGCTTTCCTACCAACTTGCCGAGCACTGGTTCGTAAGCGGAAATGCAGGACTTTATTATCAGTTGCCTCCTTACACGGCACTCGGTTTTAAAGATAATAACGGAATGTATGTCAACAAATACAATCTGCGCTATATGAAAGTCAGCCAAGAAAGTCTGGGCATTAGTTGGCGCAAAGGAGATACGTTCGAAGTCTCCGTCGAAGGATTCTATAAAGACTATGACAAAATTCCGCTCTCCGTTGTAGACGGGATTCCTCTTACCTGCAAAGGAAATGACTATGGAGTGATTGGCAATGAGTTGCTGACTTCTACCGCTCAAGGACGTTCGTATGGCGCGGAGATTCTGGTAAAATGGCTGATCGCCAAGAAACTGAATCTGGCTTCCTCTTTCACCATCTTTAAAAGTGAATACCGCAACGACAAAAAGAGCGAATACATCGCATCCGCATGGGACAACCGATATATTTTCAATTTACGGGGAACTTACAATCTGCCCCACCAATGGAGTGTCGGCATGAAAGTCAGTTGCATCGGCGGTGCTCCTTATACCCCATACGATGAAGAAAAATCATCTTTGGTATCCGCCTGGGATGCACAAGGCAAAGCATATTACGACTATTCGAAATATAATAAGGAACGTCTTCCGGCCTTTGCACAGGTAGACCTCCGCATTGACAAGACATTTTATCTGAAACATTGCATGCTGGGATTCTATCTTGATTTGCAGAATATCACGGCAAGCAAACTGAAACAGCAGGATGTGCTGATGAGCACCGGCATCATCGAGAATCCGGAAGCTCCTGCCGACAGCCAACACTATAAAATGAAACGCCTCAAACAATCGAGCGGGACTTTGCTCCCCACATTAGGAATAACATTTGAGTATTAATTTATGCATAGAACATTAAACTAGAAAAAGAGTATGAAAAGAGAAATCGCTATGATTGCCTTCGTATTATTAGGCATGGGAATGACAGCTTCTGCACAATTCGGCAAGAAGATTAATTTAGGAAAAGCCTTACAAGCAGGTAAAGATGTAGTATCAGCCGTTACGTTATCTGATGCGGACATTGCTAATATGAGTAAGGAATATATGGCATGGATGGACACTCATAATCCATTGACAAAACCTGATACTGAATACGGCAAACGGTTGGAGAAACTGACGGGACATATCAAAGAAGTGGACGGACTGAAACTTAACTTTGGCGTATATGAAGTAATAGACGTAAACGCCTTTGCCTGCGGTGACGGTAGTGTACGTATCTGCGCCGGTCTGATGGATGTTATGACGGATGAAGAAGTAATGGCAGTGGTAGGTCATGAAATCGGTCATGTGGTTCACACAGATTCCAAAGACGCTATGAAAAATGCCTACCTACGTTCAGCTGTGAAGAACGCGGCAGGTGCAGCCAACGACAAAGTAGCCAAACTGACAGACTCCGAACTGGGAGCCATGGCAGAAGCTCTTGCCGGTGCACAATTCTCACAAAAGCAAGAAAATGAAGCCGATGATTATGGTGTTGAATTCTGTGTAAAAAACGGCATCGACCCTTATGCAATGGCAAATGCCTTGAGTAAATTGGCAGAACTTGCAAAAGATGCTCCTAAAGCATCCTATGCACAAAGAATGTTCTCTTCACATCCGGACACTCAAAAGCGCATTGAACGTACAAAAGCCAAAGCAGACAGCTACGCTAAGAAGTAAAGAGTTTATCTAATATATAAGGAAGAGTTCAAAACTTCCTGTTGATTTTTATTAAGGCACGGATTACACGGATTAACACAGGTCTTATTTAATTGAAACTGTGAAATCTGCGTAATCCGTGCCTCAATTATATTATTATGATTACACAAAAAAGACAACACGATTATTAAATTTTCATTAATATATTACACATATTTGCATAGTGTCCCGATTTCTTGTAATTTCGACCCTATAACCATTTAAATCCATTTATGGAATTTCTTATCATACTTCTCTTACTTGTACTGAATGGCATCTTTGCCATGTACGAAATTGCGCTGGTATCATCCAGCAAAGCACGTCTTGAAACACTTGTCGCAAAAGGTAACAAATCAGCCCGAGGAGTTTTAAAACAATTGGAAGAACCGGAAAAGTTCTTGTCTACCATTCAGATTGGTATCACGCTGATCGGTATCGTATCCGGTGCGTATGGTGGTGTGGCTATTGCCGACGACCTCGTACCTTTCTTTTCTCTCATTCCGGGCGCAGAAGCATACGCACGCAACCTGGCAATGATTACTACCGTAGCAATCATCACCTATCTTTCTCTGATTATCGGAGAGCTGGTTCCTAAATCCATTGCTCTTAGTAATCCGGAACGGTACGCCACTTTGTTCAGCCCGGTCATGATTCTGCTGACGAAGGTTTCTTATCCTTTTGTGTGGTTGCTAAGCGTCTCTACCCGGTTACTGAACAAACTTATCGGTCTGAAAAGCGAAGAACGCCCCAAATTTGACGAAGAACCAATAAATTCATTTTCTTTGCTATTAATAGCATCTTGTGAATTCAAATCACTCATAACCACTACTTTTCCTTTAGGATTTAATAATTTATAAAGAATTGTAATCAGCATAACCTGGCGGCTTTTATGTATCAGAAATATACTGCCGATAGATCGTGCAGGCAAGACTATATGATGTATCATATCGAAAAATTGTTGGAATGCAGTAGGAACCTTTGAGTGTAATTGTATGAACTTCATACCACGATGTTCATTAGGAACAGGTAATTCTCCTATATTATAACCATAATAAAAAGTACCTGACATATCCAATAACTTAGCAAGATAAAGAGGAAGTAATACTCCATCTTTAGTAAACCCTATTATTTGCGTATGACTGAAATAAGCAACAAATCGTTTCTGTTTCATACTATTTATCAGAAAATTACTTAATAACTTCTTTTATTAGATTGACCACCTTGTCACCTAAGATTTTTTTTATGCTTTGCTTTATTATTGTTTTAGCACCGGGGACTTCAATATTCCAGATTTGCTTTAAAGCCTCATTTTCATTATCAACTTGAGTAAATATCTCAAATATCATAGGTTTTTCAGTCAATTCCGGAGTGATGAATCGCTCATAACATTGAATAAATTCCTGTTTAGAAGAGGCTGATAAGTATTCATATCCTAAATTTTCCGCATAGTGTTTCACCAAAACTGGTGATTGATTTCCGAAATGATTACCTGCTGATAAATACCAGTCTATATTATTAACATACACTGAATTAAGCTGTTTGAATAAATGAAATTCAGAACCAAGCGAATTATTAATCAGGAGAATACGGAAATTACATTGTATATGCCTGTTCCCTAACACGTTCATATCATAAAAGAATGACAGGTCGCCAACAACTCCAAAGAATAATTTGTCAGGGCATGCAAGAGAAGCACCCAACAAGGATGACATATTCCCATCAATTCCAAATCCTCCTTCGTTACAATAGACCTCAATAGACTTATCCAATGGGAAATAGCCCCATGAACGGAGCGGACTTAAGATACCTAGATGTAAGGTACATCCCTTCGGAAGTTTATCATACAGCTTTGATGCAACATAAAGGTGTGAAAAAGGCAACTGCGGTAGATTACTTAATATGCGTTTTTGAGCAGAAAGACAGGATTGCAAATAACTATCACTTTCTGGTCCGTTTTCTCTTAAAGCATTATAATGTTGAAAAAAGTAGGATTCCGGCATTTCAAATACATGCGAAAGAGCATGATACCGATCTTGAATCTTTCCATCAGGGCTTATACGCCAAACTTGTTTAGGATTTTCTATAATACTGCAAAAGTCACTCATTTCTCCAACATTAATAAGGAGATCTGGAGAACGGTTAGGGTCAGATGAAGATTGTGAAGCATTCAAAGCATAATCTAATCGGTAATGACCATGAAAATTAGAAGCTGGATCATTGAATACCACAGCATTATATAGAGCACAAAATTTATCAATGAGTTCTGTTTCCGCTTCAGTCCAACGCAAATGTGTACCAATATAGAGTGCAATCTTACCGTTTACCGATAATTCAGGGAAAGAATCAAACGGCATTACACGACTTATTTTATTAACTTCAGGTAGCGATTTTATCGCAAATTTTTTGCTATACCGAGTAGTCAAATTGATATGAACAGGACCATATCCTCGATGGCTTAGCTCAAGAATTGCCATGTTAGCCTTTAGCATCACATTCCATTGGTCATCATCATCTTTCACAGTCTGAAGATGTACGCTCATTTTTACCGTATCCGCAGGTTGGATAGAACGGTCAATTACCTGAGGAATGAGTTGACCTATCTTTGATTCTTCCTGTGTAGATGTTACAGCAAGAATAGGCAATTTTCTATAGTAAGCTTCAGTCAATGCAGGAAAATAATTACGTGATGCAGTGGCACCGGTACAACTCAACACAACAGGTTGCATAATTTCTGCCGCCAAACCGCAAGCCATATAAGCCGCCGATCGTTCATCTACACAAGAATATATTTCAAAGAAAGAATCCTGTTGAACACTCCCCACAAATGTAACATTAGTCGAACCTGGTGATGCTACAATATGCTTAATACCATGTTTTTTAAGCAGAGCAATCAAGATTTGAACGTTACGTTCATCAGTATAAAATTGTTCCATATTTTTATATTAGTACATATAACTTTTACTTTTTATATAAACGCAGTATTACCTTTTCCTTAATAAAATACCTCTCGTTGGAGGTTAATCCTAAACAATATACAGCTATACTTGTAGAAATAAATGAAATAAACACTACTACAACAAGCCGAATAATACTTTGCTCCATGTACACAAAAAAGAACAAAGGTAGAATGATAGATACTCCCACCACGCTCACAATCTTCGGACATATTTCACAAAGAAATTCTTTAATTGAAAACTTCACCAATGAACAAAGCATATACATACGAACTATTTGTGAGATTAATTCAAGAAAAAAATGAACTACGAATACACTATATGCAGGAAACCCCATTTTTAACACCCCCCAGGAACAAGGTAATACTGCCAAAAGAATACATCCGCAAACCATGCTATGTTTCTTAACTTTTCCTGTAGCTTGTATAGCTGCCGACATAGGATTGGAGAAAGTCCACAACAATGAAGTACACAACATGATACGCAAAAAAACGACCGTATCGTTGGGCACATTTTTCAGCCAAATGGATAAAACTTCGCCTGCTTCAAGAATTACCGGAAAGGTGAGCATAAACAGTAAAAAAAAAGAAAACCGTGTACTTCTGTATATAAGTCGGTTCATTGACTCAAGATCTCCCTGTGCATAAGTTTTTGTAATCTGTGGGTTTAAAGCCGTTTGAAAATTTCCGCAAAATTGAAATACCGCCATTTGCACCTGAACCGCTATGCCACGAGCCGCATTAACTATTGGCCCAAAGAACATATTCAACAAAACATTAACACCCTGAGTATGCATTACTGAAGCAAAGTGCCCAACAAAGCTCCAGCCCGCAAAACTAAATATTTCTTTCATTAAATTCCTCTCATACCGATGTTTGTACTTCGCCTCTTTAATATGTCGGTTACAATAAATACTATAACATAAACGTATCAGCAATTGAACTAACATAATTAGTAGAGAATACGTTATTAATCTATCACAATTTATCATCGGAAGAAGGATAACAATTATTAGTTTTAATGCAACTTCCAGCACCGAAATATAAGCGAAAGCAGACATTCTTTCATGAGCAATGACAGCCGCATTATAAGGTACAGACATGATAGAGATGACAGCAGTAATAATACTACACTGGTACACCCATATTGATGCTGTCAGCCGATTGACAGGAATCTGCATTTTGTTAAGCAGAAACCATAGCCCTATTGTTTCTGCCAAAAGAATAATACATAAAGACAATAGTACATGTATTTGTATTGTAGTGCTAAATACAGACTGAAACCTTGAAAAATTACCTTTCCCCAACTCAAAAGTCAAGTATCGCTGAGTCGCACTAGACATGGCCCCATTCAAAAAAGAGAGCATAATTACAATTCCTCCTACTACATTATAGATTCCATAATCTGAGATACCTAATGTGGCTAATACTATACGACTAGTATAAAGTGAAACCACCATTATAAAAAGCATCCGTATATAGAGCAAGAGAGTATTCTTCGCTATCCTTTTATTATTTTCCCGGTTTATTGACATCTGTTTCATATAACTATTACCGCCAAAAGTATATGAGTTTAAAATTCATAGTTTACATCATCTAACGTTATCAGTCCAGAACCACCTGTCATATAAATAATATCTCCTACGATACTGCGTCCCATATTGCTTACCAAAAAAACAGCCATATTAGCTATCTCTTCGGGCATGGCACATCGTCCTATTGGATTTTTGAATGCAATATCTGTATTACTTTCTTTAAAAATCATACGGGTTGCCGTTGGTCCAGGCGCAATACCGTTAACAATAATACCGTAGGGAGTTAAAATTTTCGCCAATCCTAATGTCAGGCCCCTTATCCCCCATTTTGTGATTGTATAAGCAGACGCCGCAGGACGTAGACTTGAAGAAGATGCAATATTTAGAATATTTCCTTCAATGTGTTGTTCCTTGTAATAGTGTCCTATCATTTGAGATAAAAAGAATACACCCTTAAGATTGGTATTGACAATATTGTCATATTCTGTTTCTGTGGTATCTCTAATATCTCCGCCCAGTACTCCTGCGTTATTTACCAATATATCTATTTGATTAATATCTTTCCAACGAAGCATTTCCTCTAATTTTTCTTTGAAAATAGGTACATCACAATTATTCATTTGAATACCGTGAACTATATAATTTTGATGTATGCTTTTCAACAGTGAGCAGGCATGTTGGATACGATCTTTATCACGCCCCGTTATGATTACTTTTGCTCCTGCTTCAAGATAAGACTTGGCTATTTCAAAGCCAATACCCGAAGTAGCTCCCGTGATCAATGCAGTACGCCCCTTCAGCATTTCATTTGGGGCAAGTTTTGTGATATTGGCTATTACATGGCGTTCAGGTATACCATGTAATAAAAAAACAAAAGCACGTTTTAAGTATTTTTTTATTGACATTTCAAATAATACAAGCAGTTACTTTAAATCCAGAAGAGTTCTATTATAGAAAAAACAACAATAACTCCCATCTTTATACTTCTTAATCATTATTTAACAGCACGTTTTTCACCTCATCCACATACCAATTATAATACGCTCTAGAGACATACCAAAAGGGCAATCAAATATTTCAAATCAATTGATACCATAAAGGATAATCTTGTGTTTATCATAACGCACGCTTTTTTAGACAGAAAAGCGAGCGTGCCACCCTCATAGAAAATTAAGATATTCTTTTTTTAATCAATTGAAATAAATGATACTTACCAAACACATATCTGTAACATAATCAATATACAAAAGTCTGATATCCTCATTAAATGCTAATATCCAACCTCTATCTTTTCGACAAGAAACTTCAGCACGGAAAAGCAAATATTCTGAAAATGAATAGTCTACACAAACTCAACCAGAATAATCGAAGCATTACAATATTTCTGGTAGTATACAAAATAAGCAATTGAATACTTACAGTACATCCAATGCAGTCCGACTGGTATAAAGTTGTACTGTCATGATGAACAGCATTCGTGTATAAAGTAAAAAATTGTTCTTAGCTATCCGTTTACCATAATCAAAGGGTAGTAGACATTAATTCACTCTGTATGGAGTTAAGAGTTATTTTTTATTTTTCAGTACGCATTTTTTTCTCCCGAGACTACATTCGCCACAGTCTTATAAATGATATAGATATCAAGCAGCATTGTCCAATGTTCCATATACCAAATATCAGCCTTTACACGTTCCTCCATCTGTGAAAGTTCCCTCGTTTCACCACGAAAGCCATGAGTTTGAGCCCAACCGGTTACTCCAGGTTTTATAAAGTGCCGCACCATATACTTATCAATCAAACGGGCATAAGTCTCCGTATGAGCCAACATGTGTGGACGGGGACCAACTATCGACATTTCACCCTTAAAGACATTAATAAACTGAGGAAGTTCATCAATATTAGAACGACGGAGAAAGTTCCCAAAACGAGTTTTTCGGGGATCATCAGCCGTAGCCTGTT
>ENA-OQNO01002393-OQNO01002393.1-human-gut-metagenome-genome-assembly--contig:-NODE-2393-length-10792-cov-4.176934_pt1 | contig 10792 bp, 9 predicted proteins | sample MGYA00242629_ERZ504880 | MGnify/ENA primary metagenome ERZ504880 (study PRJEB26092, sample SAMD00036377) | human gut metagenome | host: Homo sapiens | study: EMG produced TPA metagenomics assembly of... | reverse complement strand
CGATAAACTGATAGCCCGATTGTGTCAGGAAGGCGATGGTTTCCTGCAGGATATCGAGTTTTTGCTGCGGACTCGGCAGGTCAGCGTCTTTGATTTTGCGCTGAGCAGCAAAAATGGTCGGCAAATGCGCGTAGTTAAAGACGCTCAGACGATCGGGGTTCAGCTCCGCCACGCGTTTCAGGGTAAAGGCGAAACTCTCCGGCGTCTGTTTCGGCAGGCCGTAAATCAGGTCGATGTTGGTGGAGGTAAAGCCAATCTCACGCGCATGGTTAAGCAGTGCAAAGATGAACTCTTCATCCTGCTCGCGGTTAACCAGACGTTGCACTTCTTTGTTGAAGTCCTGCACGCCCATGCTCAGCCGATTAAAGCCTTCGGCGCGTAAATGATCGAGTACATCCAGTTCGATTTCCCGCGGATCGACTTCGATCGAGATCTCCGCATCGGCATTGAACTGGAAGTTTTCGCGCAGCAGCTTCATCAGACGGCTGATTTGCGCTTTATTCAGATACGTCGGCGTTCCGCCGCCCCAGTGCAATTGGCTGACGTGACGCCCGGCGAACAGCGGTGCACGATGGACGATTTCTTGCTCCAGCGCGTCCAGATACTGATCGGCCTTGTGCTGCTGGCGAGTAACAATCTTATTGCAACCGCAGAAGTAACAAAGCTTATGGCAGAACGGAATATGTACGTAGAGAGATAATGGACGCTCAGGATAGCGCGCCACGGCTTGTAAAAACGCCTGTTCGCCGAAGTCTTCTGAAAACTCCAGCGCGGTGGGATACGAGGTATATCGCGGCCCGGAATAGTTATATTTCTGGATCAGGGCCAGATCCCAGTCGATTTGCTGTACAGACATGCTCACTCCTTCCGATGGCGTCTCTGGCGGCTACGGCGTACCGGCGGATGCCCGTTTCGGGTCATCAGCCGGTTGCGCAGCCACTTTTGTCGCCGCGACAACCGCTGTAGTTTAACGAATAACCACACCAGATAACATATAACCAGAAGGGTTATAAGCAGGACCGGGAATCCGATGGGATGCAAACGTTAGTTTCCACCCTTCAGCAGACGCATCATATCTTCCTGACGCTCTTCTTCTTCCTCGTCCTCGTCGTCGTCATAGGAGAGGCCAAGCTGCTGCATCAGCGCGTCAATACGATCCAGTTTGGCATCGACCCAAGCCTGCTCTTCAGCATTCAGGGTACCGCCCTCTTCCAGACGTTCCAGCAGCGCGTCCAGGCGCTCATCATTCTCCAGCAAATCCAGCTCAGCCTGCGGTGAAAGCATAGGTTTCTCGCTCTTCGGTTTGTGCTGCTTAACGGCCGGGGTGCTTTCTGTCACGCCCAGCGGGATCGGTTTTTTGCTGCCAATGCGTGGGTCCTGCTGCTGGCTGCGGCCTTTGCCTGCTGAAGCAGCATCGCCGCCGCTGGTGCGGCTGCCTGCGGCATGGCCGCGGTGTTTTTTCTGACGTTTACGGTCGCGTGCTTCCTGGTTCAACTCTTCACGCGACTTACCACGTGCTTTACCGCGCGATGCGGATGCCGGTTTTTTCATGATGTATGATCTTCAGACAGTTTTCTTCAGTATAGAATTGAGGCGGAATCTAGCAGAAAGCAAGCAAAGAAAAAAGGCGACAGATTAATCTGTCGCCTTTTTCCGCACTCACAACCCTTAACGGGTTTCCACTTTCCATGTCAGCTATCGACTTACCCTGTCTTTCCCTTAGCTTCCAACGGTCCTTGTTCTATCCCTTTCCCTTTTAAAACGTCTCCAGACGTTTGTCATCCTGACAATCCCGGTCTTCGCCTCCTGGCGCTCCTGACCCCTCGTCCTGAGTCGTAATCCTCCGGCATCCTCGCCTTTGCCCACTACTTTACCGTTTTGCCGGAAATCGACAACCACCTGTAGGATGAAAATCCTGCTTAAGGGAATAGAGTTTACTGTAACAGTATGATTTAACGATAATCTATGAATTTGACATCAGGTTTTTCTCACAAATTTCGTATAGTCCTTATGGACAATGTCTCACAAAGCTCATGGTTTTTACTTACAACGCCGACGTGCGGTAAAAACAGCCTTTTTCTGCCTTTCAGGTATAATCCCCGCCATAGCCTGATTTTACGGAGACGACAGTCTTGACCAACTGGAATTATCAACAGACGCATTTTGTCACGAGCGCGCCTGATATCCGCCATCTTCCATCCGATACCGGAATCGAAGTGGCATTCGCTGGCCGCTCAAATGCGGGCAAATCCAGCGCCCTTAATACGCTGACTAATCAGAAAAGCCTGGCACGTACGTCAAAAACGCCGGGTCGTACCCAGCTTATCAACCTGTTTGAGGTTGCGGAAGGTAAACGCCTGGTCGACTTGCCGGGGTATGGCTACGCGCAGGTGCCGGAAGAGATGAAAATCAAATGGCAGAAGGCGCTGGGTGAGTATCTTGAGAAACGTCTGTGCCTGAAAGGCCTGGTGGTATTGATGGATATCCGTCATCCGCTGAAAGATCTCGATCAGCAGATGATCGAATGGGCGGTAGAAAGCGATATTCAGGTGCTGGTCCTGCTAACCAAAGCCGATAAGCTCGCCAGCGGCGCGCGTAAAGCGCAGGTCAATATGGTGCGTGAAGCGGTACTGGCCTTCAATGGCGATATCCAGGTTGAGCCTTTCTCTTCGCTGAAAAAATCTGGCGTGGATAAGTTGCGTCAGAAGCTGGATAGCTGGTTTAACGACATCCCGCCGCAAGAAGCCGCCGAAGACGCAGAGTAACCCCCGATTTTTCCGGATAATGGCGCCCAGCGCCCTATCCGGACGTTCATTTTACGCGGTTGTCAGCGCATAAAACTTTTCTTTCGCGCAATAAAAAACGCCCCGGTCATAAATGACCGGGGCGGCTAAAATATTCAGCCAAATCCGATTACGTGAAGTAAAAGGTCTGAAAGATAGAACATCTTACCTCTGTACCCTACGCGAATAACTTTACTCTTCTTTCGGTTATGGATAAAGCACTTTTTGTAGTTTTTTTTCACTATTTACATAACAAATTCAAATGGCCATCACAAAAATCTATAAGTTATGTTGCTAACTTACAAAAAAGAGCCTTACAGATTGCCCACTTAGTGCGCTTGATCCCAGTTTTCACCGCTACCGACTTCCACCAATAACGGCACCGCCAGCGTGGTGCTGTTCTCCATCAGCTCATGCACCTTCTTCGATACGCTGTCCAGATCGTCTTTGTGCACTTCAAACACCAGTTCATCGTGCACCTGCATGATCATCCGCACGCGCGGTTTTTCACTCAGCAGCCAGTCATCAACGGCAATCATCGCCCGCTTAATAATATCCGCCGCCGTTCCCTGCATCGGTGCGTTGATCGCCGCTCGTTCCGCGCCCGCGCGGCGGGCGCCATTGCTGGATTTGATATCCGGCAGATACAGACGACGCCCTTCCAGCGTTTCAACATAGCCCTGCTCTTTCGCCTGCGCGCGGGTACGTTCCATATAGTCCAGTACGCCCGGATAGCGCTCGAAATAGAGATCCATGTACTTCTGCGCTTCTTTACGCGGGATATTCAGCTGACGCGCCAGACCAAATGCGCTCATACCGTAAATCAGGCCGAAGTTAATCGCCTTCGCGCTGCGGCGCTGTTCATTACTGACGCTTTCTAACGGTAAGCCAAATACCTCTGCCGCGGTGGCACGGTGAATATCCTTACCTTCCGCAAACGCCTTCAGCAGCCCCTCATCGCGCGACAGGTGCGCCATGATGCGCAGCTCAATCTGCGAATAGTCAGCAGACACAATCAGATAGTCCTGAGGCGCAATAAACGCCTGACGAATACGACGACCTTCGTCATTACGTACCGGAATATTCTGCAGGTTAGGATCGGTCGAAGAGAGACGCCCGGTCGCCGTCACCGCCTGATGATACGAAGTATGAACACGACCGGTTTTCGGGTTAATCATCAGCGGCAGCTTATCGGTATAGGTCGATTTAAGCTTCGCCAGCCCACGATACTCGAGGATCACCTTCGGCAGCGGGTAATCCAGCGCCAGTTCCTCCAGCACCTCTTCAGAAGTCGACGGCGCACCGCCAGGCGTTTTCTTCAGCGGCTTGATGCCCTGCTTTTCAAACAAGATGGTTTGCAACTGTTTGGTAGAAGAGAGGTTGAACTCCTCACCGGCAATTTCATGGGCGCGTTGTTCCAGTTCAACCAGACGCTTAGCGATCTCCTGCGAATGCGCGTGAAGCACCGCCGGATCGATTTTCACGCCGTTGCGCTCAACCCGCGACAGCACCGGTACTAGCGGCATCTCGATATTCTTAAAGATATTCAGCGGGCCTTCATGCTGCTGCAATTGCGGCCACATCTTCAGATGCAGTTGCAGCGTCACGTCAGCATCCTCCGCGGCGTAACGCCCGGCCTCTTCCAGCGCGATCTGATTAAAGGTGAGCTGATTTTTACCTTTGCCGGCAATCTCTTCAAAAGTGATGGTTTTGTGTTTCAACCAGCGATCGGACAGGCTATCCATATCATGTCGACCCGCGACGCTGTCGAGGGTGTAGGATTCCAGCATGGTGTCGAAGGCAATACCACGCAGTTCAATGTCGTAGTTGGCCAGGATGCCGCGATCGTACTTCAGGTTTTGCCCTACTTTTAGCACCTTGTCATCTTCCAACAGCGGCTTGAGCAGCTCCAGCACGCGTTCACGTGGGATCTGGTCCGGCGCGTCGAGATAATCATGGGCCACCGGCACATAAGCCGCGACGCCAGGCTCAATCGCGAATGACAAACCCACCATATTGGCGGAAATGTTATCGAGGCTATCCGTTTCGGTATCAAAAGCGAATAGCGGCGCTTTCTTCAATCTGGCAATCCATTCAACCAGCGTCGCTTCATCCAGGATTGTCACATAATGCTCAGAAGAGAGCGTCGCGGCGACCTCTTCTTCCACAATCACCGCTGCTTCAGCTGGTTTCGCCGCTGGTTTAGCGCCTTTCCCCTGTAGCCATTTGCCGGATTCGACATCGGTGATCCAACGTTTGAATTCATATTGCTTAAACAATGCCAGCAGCTCATCTGCCGCCGGCTGCGCAACTAACAGCTCTTCGCAACCGAGATCCAGTTCAACATCGGTTTTTATCGTCGCGAGTTGATAAGAGAGGTAGGCCACCTCTTTGTTCTGCTCCAGCTTCGCCGCCATCGTTTTCGCGCCGCGGAAGGTCAGCCCGGCGATTTTTTCCGGTTCTGCATAGAGCGTATCCAGACCACCCAAACCCTGCAGTAGCGCCTGCGCCGTTTTTTCCCCAACGCCCGGGACGCCAGGTATGTTATCCGAGGAGTCGCCCATCAGCGCGAGGAAATCAATAATCAGTTCCGGCGGTACGCCGTACTTATTCACGACCTCTTCCGGGCCGAGGATAGTGTTGGTCATGGTGTTGATTAAGGTAATGCCCGGCGTCACCAGTTGCGCCATATCTTTATCACCGGTGCTGATCAGTACCGGGCGGCCCACTTTTTCCGCCTCGCGGGCCAGCGTGCCGATAACGTCATCCGCTTCAACGCCAGGCACCGCCATCAGCGGCAGCCCCATCGCCTTCACCATCTTGTGCAGCGGTTCAATCTGCGCACGTAGATCGTCCGGCATCGGCGGACGATGTGATTTGTAATGCTCAAACAATTCGTCACGGAAGGTTTTCCCTTTGGCATCAAATACCACGACGGCATGCGTCGGCTGATACTGCAGGATCAGGCTACGCAACATATTCAGCACACCGTACATAGCGCCGGTAGGCTCCCCGGCGCTATTGGTTAGCGGTGGGAAGGCGTGGTAAGCCCGATATAGGTAAGAGGAGCCGTCGACGAGGATGAGAGGGTTTTCTGGGATCTGAACCATAATTTCCGTGCCTGTTTATCAGATTATGGGTAAAGGATGCCACAGACGGGCATGAAATCCTGAATTTTTCCCGCATTTAGCCGAAAAGATTAATCGCAGAGGGGAATCGCTGCACAATATTATCTGTGGATAACTTTGTGTATAGTTTTATCGCCTCAGCCAAAAAAGCCTAAGCCATGTAACATGGGATCTTATAACTCATTATATATCAAAGAATTAAATCTTCCCCCAAGGCTATATGCGATTCATGATGACTCAATGTTCCATGTGGATATAAGATTCGCGTTTTTTTCTGTTCTGGTAAGACCCGTTATTTACCGCGTTTTCTGGTAAAATCAGCCTCTTGCGCGGCTTAAGAAGGTTCTTTGCCGGCCTAACTTTCTGAATAAACTAACTATGTCGAGATTACTCGCTGCGATAACGCTCCCGCTGAGTATCGCCCTTACTATCTTAGTCACCATTATCTGTTCCGTACCGATTATCATCGCCGGACTGATTAAACTGCTGGTACCTATCCCGGCGGTTTGGCGTTCTATTTCCGTTTTTTGCAATTTTATGATGTATTGCTGGTGCGAAGGACTGGCGCTGCTGCTGCATCTCAACCCATGGTTGAAATGGGATATTCAGGGGCTGGAAGGGCTGAATAAAAAGAACTGGTATCTGCTTATCAGCAACCATCACAGCTGGGCGGACATCGTGGTGCTCTGCGTTCTGTTTCGCAAGCATATCCCGATGAATAAATACTTCCTCAAGCAGCAGTTGGCCTGGGTACCGTTTATCGGCCTGGCCTGCTGGGCGCTTGATATGCCTTTTATGCGCCGCTATTCGCGCGGCTACTTACTGCGCCACCCGGAACGTCGCGGTAAAGACGTCGAAACGACTCGCCGCTCATGTGAAAAATTCCGCTCTCATCCGACAACCATCGTCAATTTCGTCGAAGGTTCAAGGTTTACCGCTGAAAAGAAGCGCGAGACGCGCTCGCCTTACCACAACCTGTTGCCGCCTAAAGCTGCGGGCATTGCGATGGCGTTAAACGTCCTCGGCGCACAGTTCGATAAGCTACTGAACGTTACGCTGTGCTATCCGGATAATAATGCCAGGCCGTTTTACGATATGTTAAGCGGCCGCCTGACGCGTATCGTGGTACGTATTAATCTGGTGCCGATTGGCGAGGAACTACACGGTGATTACGTCAATGATAAAAACTTTAAGCGCGGTTTCCAGCGCTGGCTGAATGGGCTTTGGGAAGAAAAAGATCGTCAGCTCACTGACATTATGCAGGGTAACGAAAAGTCGTGACTATAGAGTCGATAAAAAAAGCCGGTCAGTGACCGGCTTTTTTTTATTTCTTTTCAACCAGTTGTTTCACAGTATCTGCGTACTGGGAAACAAACGCGTCCATATTGCTGGTATCCATACCCTGCGGGTTCAGCTGGTATTTACCATTAACAAACATCGCCGGAACGCCCTGCAGCTGTAAATCGGCTGCGGCTTTCTCTTGCTGGGCGACCAGAGACTTCACCACAAAGCTGTTCCATGCCGCGTCGTAATCTTCACCTTTAACGCCCGCATCAACGAAGACTTTACGGATGTCGGCAGTGGACTGCACGGTTTGGGTTTTCTGTACCGCTTCAAACATCGGCGCGGTTACTTTATCTTCAACGCCCAGCGCGATCGCCACAGCCCACGCCTGGGTCAGGTCTTTACCCAACGGGCCCAGGAATTCAACGTGATACTTGGTCATTTTGGTGCCTTCAGGCAGTTTCTGACGTACATTGTCGGAAACGTGCAGCACTTCTTCAAACTGATAGCAGTGCGGGCAGTAGAATGAGAAGAACTCAAGGACCTGAGGTTCACCTGCAACCGGCTTATCAAGGGTGGTGTACTGCTTGCCGTCGGTGATCTGGGCAGCGGATGCACTGAAAGCCAGAATCATACCAGCCAGCGCCAGCCAAATTTTTTTCATGATTATTTCTCTCCTGATATATCACATTAATACATTGGCGTTAACTGAAGAGGGGGTTCCTGCAGAACCTTCACCTGCTCAAGAAATGTTGCAGTCTGCCCGCGCCAATAATCTTCCCCGGTTAACCATGGGAAATTTATAGGGAAAGCAGGATCGTCCCAACGCCTGAGCAGCCACGCCAGATAATAAACTAAACGCATGGCGCGTAAAGGTTCGATGAGAGCGATTTCGTCCGTGTTGAACGGACTGAATTCTTCATAAGCCTCAATGATGGTCTCCAGCTGCATGCGCTGTTCGGCTTTATCGCCATTCAGCAGCATCCAGAGATCCTGTACCGCCGGGCCGCTGCGGGCATCATCTAAATCAACAAACAGCGGACCATCGCGCCACAGGATATTACCGGCGTGGCAGTCGCCATGCAGACGAAGCGTATCCGCACGCCCGTGCCACTGCGCCCTGACGGCATCGATGAGTTTATCAGCCGCACCCAGGAAATCAGCCTTGAGGCCAGATGGAATAAGCGTCGCCTGTTCGAATACCTGACGTGGTTCCAACAGATATTCTTGTACGCCAATCTCCGGGCGCGCATTAAAACGCTGCTTACGACCGGTCTGGTGCAGGCGGCCAAGATAGCGCCCGACCCATTCTATTTGGTCAAGATTATCCGCTTCGAACTGGCGGCCACCGAGGCTTGGGAAGACGGCAAAGAAGAATCCTTGATGTTGATGTAGCGTGCTGTCGTTAAATAAGAGCGGCGCGGCAACGGGCACTTCATCTTCTACGAGTTGAAGCGCAAACTGATGTTCTTCGAGGATCTGTTCTGCAGACCAGCGTTCAGGACGATAGAACTTCACCACGTAGCGGCGGCGATCTTCGTCCTGAAACTGGTAAACACGGTTCTCATAGCTATTAAGCGGGGTCAGACCGGAGTCGACCCGCATTCCCAGATCGAATAATCCATCAATGATGGTATCCGGGTGAAGCGTCTGAAAAGTAAAAGCCTTATCGTGCATCCTGACATCCGATAATCGTACGAATGCTTCAGGATATCATCTCGTAGCCGGTTTCGCGGCAGCACTTACAACCTTTTACTCTTTAATAACACCGCGCGCGCGTAACAGTGCGGTTTTAAAATCCTCTTCATAATCTTTCTGAATACCCGGGATGACAGCCTCTTTCGATGAATCACGCATCTTCAGGTGATAAATCAGAATATCATCAGAAAGATCGGCTAGTTCACCTTTGTAACCTGCTTCAGCCGCCAGTTTCTGCAAGAATTGCATCAGGTTCAGTTCAGGTTCTTTTTGCCAGGCTGGCTGGAGAAGCTCAATTACTTCATTCAGGCGTTTACATTTCATAGTCATGCTCCTTACTCTTGATAGGGACAAGTTAACAGGGTCAATCCCACAATGAAAGAGGCGATATTAATATGCAAAGCGAGGCAATAACCGGCGTCGTGCTGGCGGGTGGAAGAGCTACGCGCATGGGCGGTGTTGATAAGGGATTGCAGTTGCTGAATGGTCGTCCTCTCTGGCGTCACGTTGCGGATTCATTAGAGCCGCAGGTAGGCAGATTAGTGATTAGCGCTAATCGCAATCTTGAGTATTGGCATACTAGCGGATATGCCGTTTATCGCGATACCCAAGCTGATTTTCCAGGCCCACTGGCCGGAATGCTTGCCATTATGCAGCAGGTAGATAGCCCATGGTTTGTATTTTGCCCCTGCGACACGCCGTTCATCCCCTCTTTTCTGGTCGAGCGCTTTCTACAACAGAAAGCTTCAGCGCCGGTGGTTTGGGTACACGATGGCGAGCGCGATCATCCCGCCGTTGCATTAGTTCATCGTCAAATCATTCCGGAACTGGAGACTTATCTGGCTCATGGAGAACGCCGGGTGATGGTCTTTGTGCGTCAAGTAGGTGGGCACCCGGTGAATTTCAGCGATGTGAAATCAGCGTTCATCAATGTAAATACGTTGGATGAGTTGCAGCAGATGCAGGAGTCATCATGATCCCCTTACTGGCGATCGCCGCATGGAGCGGTACCGGGAAAACAACGTTATTAAAACGCCTTATCCCTGAACTCTGCGCTAAAGGATTGCGGCCGGGGCTAATAAAGCATACTCATCACAATATGGATGTCGATAAACCTGGCAAGGATAGTTATGAGTTGCGCAAAGCTGGCGCTTCACAAACTATTGTCGCCAGTAAGCAGCGTTGGGCGCTGATGACAGAAACCCCAGATGAACCCGAATTAGATCTTCAATGGCTGGTAAGCAGAATGGATCCTGACAAATTGGATTTCGTTTTGGTGGAGGGTTTTAAGCATGAACCTGTGCCGAAGATCCTGCTTTTCCGGCAAAATAGCGGACATCTTGTAGAAGAGCTAGTGATTGATGAACATACGATCGCCGTGGCCAGCGATGTGCCCATAGTGACGTCACTTCCGCTGTTGGATTTAAATAATATTCCACAGATCGCGACGTTTATTGCGAGTTGGTTAGAGAGGCAATAGCGGTGATATAGGTGGGATTTCCCCGGAGGCGGTGCTGCGCACCTTTTCCGGGCTACGGTTTTTGTAGCCCCGGTAAGCGCAGCGCCACCGGGGAAGATGGCGGCGCGTCTGGCCGCAAAACACAAAAACAAAAGGCCCAGTCTTCCGACTGAGCCTTTCGTTTTATTTGATGCCTGGCAGTTTATGGCGGGCGTCCTGCCCGCCACCCTCCGGGCCGTTGCTGCGCAACGTTCAAATCCGCTCCCGGCGGATTTGTCCTGCTCCGGAGAGCGCTCACCGACAAACAACAGATAAAACAAAAGGCCCAGTCTTTCGACTGAGCCTTTCGCTTTATTTGATGCCTGGCAGTTCCCTACTCTCACATGGGGAGACCCCACACTACCATCGGCGCTACGGCGTTTCACTTCTGAGTTCGGCAT
>ENA-OQNO01002392-OQNO01002392.1-human-gut-metagenome-genome-assembly--contig:-NODE-2392-length-10794-cov-3.581513_pt1 | contig 10794 bp, 7 predicted proteins | sample MGYA00242629_ERZ504880 | MGnify/ENA primary metagenome ERZ504880 (study PRJEB26092, sample SAMD00036377) | human gut metagenome | host: Homo sapiens | study: EMG produced TPA metagenomics assembly of... | reverse complement strand
TAATACGTGGCATAATGCGAATCGTTATCAAGCAGATGTCGCTACTGTAGCACAGTTGCTGAGTAGGGAATGGAGGAGTTATTTGAAAACAACCCGGCTTTTACAAACGCTGAAAAATCAGCTGGCTGAACTGGCGCTTCAGGTGGCGCCACTGTCCAGCCACGCTACGTTGAGCCCGCGTTTCGACCGCCAGCTGTTCCGTACCCGCGACACCCAGATGCAGGCGTATCTCGACGAAGCACAGCATAATCTCGCCGAGCTCCAGCATGCCGTTGAGCATCAGCATCTGCCCCAGGTCGCCTGGCTCGCCGAGCGGCTGGTGGCGCAGATTGCCGCCATTAGCCGTGAGACGGCGACCTGGTCGTTACGCCGCTGGGATAGCGCCTCGCCGACGCTAAACCGCTGGCAACGCCGCCGCCTGCAGCACCAGGAGTATGAGCGCCGCCTGCTGGCAATGCGCAACGATCGCCAACGTCAGCTGGCGTCGGCAACTACCCTTGCCGAACAGCAACGGCTAACGAAAGAGGTCGAGGCCTATGCCGGGCGCCTGGCCCGCTGTCGCGATGCGCTGGATAATATTGAAAACGTACTGGCGCGTTTAACGCGCTAACAGGAGAGGACTATGTCGCTGGAAAATGCACCGGACGAGGTCAAACTGGCCGTCGATTTAATCATGTTGCTGGAGGAAAACCGGGTCAGCGCAAAAACGGTGCTGGGAGCGTTGGATATTATTAAGCGTGACTATGAAAACAAACTGAAAAACGCCCAACCTGACGCGCCCCTGTCAGAAGAATAAAACGATTCGGGGCGGCATATGCCGCCCCGATTAGCGATTATGCGACGCCTGGCGCCGTATCATCCCCTTTATTATCGCGCTTCACTTCCGTCACTTCATCTCCCTTCTCGTTACGCAGATGAACTTCCAGCTGGTTGAAGGCAATATCGATATTGTTTTCACGGCACAGGCGATCGATAGAACGGTTAAGCTCATCCACCGCGTAGCTGCGATCGCGCAGTTCACGTACGTAGAGGCGCAGTTCATGATCCAGCGTGCTGGCGCCGAAGGTGGTAAAGAAGACCGACGGCGCTGGTTCCTGCATCACTTTCGGATGTTCATGCGCCGCCTGCAGCAGCACCTCTTTCACTTTATCGAGATCGGATCCGTAGGCTACGCCCAGGCGGATCACCACGCGGGTGATGGTATCGGAGAGCGACCAGTTGATCAGCCGTTCAGTCACGAAGGCCTTGTTTGGAATAATCACCTCTTTGCGATCGAAATCGGTAATGGTCGTCGCGCGGATACGGATCTTACTGACGGTGCCTGAGAAGGTACCGATAGTGACCGTATCGCCGATACGCACCGGGCGTTCGAAGAGAATGATCAGGCCGGAGACGAAGTTACCGAAAATCTCCTGTAAGCCGAAACCTAAACCAACCGACAGCGCCGCGGCCAGCCACTGCAGTTTATCCCACGACACGCCTAAGGAGCCGAAGACCGTCATCGCGCCGATGGCGATAATCGCGTAGTTGAGGATCGTCGTGATGGCATAGGAAGCGCCCTGGCGCATATTAAGACGCGACAGCACCAGCACTTCCAGCAGGCCCGGCAAGTTGCGGATCAGCGCCCAGGCGACCATCGAGGCGACAATCGCAAACAGCAGGCTACCCATCGTCACGCTTTTCACCACGCTGGCGCCGGCTTCGGTGCCGTTGTAGTGCCAGAGCGTAATGCTGTCGAGATAGGCGAACACGGTTATCAGATCGGACCAAATCGCCCAGAACAGCACCGCGAACAACGCCACCATCACCAGCATGGTGATGCGCAGCGTTTGTTGGTTAACCTGTTCGAGCGCGATCGTCGGCTCTTCCTGCGGTTCGGCGCCTTCCGCCCCTTCTTTCACCAGATGCTGGCGACGCGCCAGCGCCCGGCGCCAGGCAATACGTCGCGCAGCCACACTCAGGCCGCGGAGAACGGTCTGGTATAGCAGGTTCCACATCATCACCAGATAGACGGTCTCAATCCAGCGGCCAGCCAGACGCAGCGTGGTATAGAAGTAACCGGTCGCCGTGAGGACCATCAGCGCGACAGGCACAATCGACAGCACGGTCACCGTCAGCAGGCGCAGGCTGTGCGACTCTTTGTCACGCCAGCTTTCGCGGCACATCGGCCACACCAGCACCGCAATGAGCAGCAGGTTGACGAAGATAACAAACTGCCCCAGCACGTCGTCCATCAAATTAAGCGGAGAGAGCTCAGAAACAACCGACCAGAAATTCAGCGGCAGCAACGCCAGGCTGACGCGGACGATCTGCCGCCGCCAGTGGCTGGTGAGCTGCGCGGGCATATTGAAATGCTTCACCGCCACGCCGTCTTTTTCCAGCACCTTCCAGCACAGGCCGAACACCAGCCAGAACATCGCTAGTTTTTTACTGTAGGCCCATAGCAAGTTGCTGACATTCAGCTGCATCGTCAGCAGGATAAGCCCGGCGGCGAGGATGAGCAGCACCACCGGCAGCGCTCTGATTAAATCTATCAGGATCGCTTTTGGTGTGTTTAGCTGAGTATCATTGCGTAACTGGCCTACCTGGGAGGCCAGCTTAGCCTGGTAATCACGCAGCCACTGCAAGCGCCAGCGGATCAGCCCGGCAATCAATAGCAGCGGCAGCCCGGCGAGGAACGCGATAAATACCGCCGGCCAGGCTTTCTCCCAGTTGACGGTGATTTTCATCGATTTGAACTGGGCTTTCAGCGCTTCCGGGAAGGATTTGATCCACTCCCAATCCATCGGCTTATTGCTGTTCACCCAGAAAATCTGCTGGGTCAGGATCGATTTCAGATTGCTGGAGACGCTCATCAACTGCTGCTGGTTAATCTGCAGGTTGATGGCCATCATCAGCTGGTTCCCCAGCTGTTTGTTAAACTGGTCGAGCAATTCTCGGCGCATGTCCACGACTTCCAACAGGGCGTCGTGTACTTCCGGCGTGACTTCGCTGCTATGGCCCTCTTCCAGCTTTGCCACAAAGGCATCGCTCTGGAATAACGCATCGCGCTGCTGGTTAACTTCAAACTGCTCCAGGCGCAGATCGGCAATGCGGTTGGTCATATCCTGCAGCTCATCCGCTGATGGCAATGTTTGCTGCTGCTGATAGAGGATACGCGACAGCAGCAGGCTGCCTTTCAATACCGAAATCTGCTCTTTGATATCGCGTTCGGATTGCAGCGCGCGGTCGAGCCAGTTTTTCACTCTGATATTGCGCTGCACCAGTTGGTTGCCGTTTTCCGTCGCCTGAATCAGCTTTTCGCTAAGCTGATGGTTAACTTCAAGCTCCTGCTTGACCAACGGGTTATTTTGGATCCGCGAGGTCTCCTCCGGCGAGACCGCTTCCTGAGCGGTTTTCTCGGTGAGGGTCAGCCGCTTGCTGTTCACCGCTTCCTGCAACAGTTGCAGCTGATGTTCCAGCCGGTTGCTGTGGGCGGTCACGTAATCGCGCTGTTTCTGCAGCGTATCCTGCAGCACAGTATTGCCTTCCAGGCTCTTACGCTGCTGTTCGATCTCCGCATTCAGCAAGGCCTGCTGCGCCAGCAGCAACCCCTGCTGAGTCGGGCGCAGCGTCTCTTCGCCCGGCGCGGTGCCGTTGAGACGGTTACGAATTTGCTGTAGCTGCTGGGAGGCGGAGTACATCGCGTTCTGCACGCGCTCCGGCTGCGTCTGCAGCGAGACCAATTGGCTGTTGTAGGTCGCCAGATCGTTCTGCGCGCTTTGCAGATCGTCGAGCGCCTGAGACACCCTGGATTCAAGCTGTCGCAACGATAACGTGCTCAGGGTTTTACGGGTGACCTCATCATCAGGAACATCGCTCAGCGCATTCAGGCTGTCTACCGCCTGACGCATTTTCGCCGGCGCCTGTTCAACCTGCTGACGCAGTTGCACAGTTTCAGACTTTATACGCTCAATCTTATCGAGCGTTTCTAAAGTCTGCGTCAGGTCCTGCTGAACTAATTTTTCCTGCGGCGTGAGTTCTTTTTGCTTATTTAGCGTAGTGAGCTGGCTTTGAATGTCAGAACGGTCAGGTAAATCTGCAGCCTGAACCTGGCTGAAGCTCAGAGTGCCAACTATAAGGACCAGTGCAAAGACAATGGTGGAAATAGCATGAGGCCAACGATTTGTATGCTGCATAGTATTAACATGAATGGTTGCAAATGCCGGAGAATACCGGGGGTCGTCGCAGCGCGCAGAATAGCACTTCTCCCTGCGCGCGAATAGCGGCAGAGATAAGTAAAATTTACCTTTATTTACTGCTGGTCGTCAGGCCACAATTGCAGACGGGCTACGCAACGATGGACAGGTTTGGTACATCTCAATGAGCGTGTCTACATAAGCGCGGGCTTCCGCATGGAGATTAAAGGTCTCGGGCGCAAAGAGCCAGTTTTCCATTAATCCGGAAAGATAACTGCGCATCAGAATTGCCGCACGGCGAGTGAGTAAATTCGCAGGTAATTGTTGAGCAGTGATACAATCTTTTAATGTTTGCTCAATACGATCGTAGCTTTCAAGCCATAAACTGCGCTGCGCTTGTTGGACAACGGCCATTTCTCCGACAAATTCGCATTTATGGAAGATGATTTCCATCATCAGGCGCCTACGCTCCTCTACTACCGTCGCTTCGAGGATATAAACCAGTATTTCGCGAACAACTGACAGTGGATCGTTAGGGAATTTTGCCCGATACTCAACTTCGAGATCGCTAATGCTGGCGTCAGAGAGACTCCATATTTCATTAAACAGATCGGATTTGTTTTTGAAATGCCAGTATATAGCGCCCCTGGTCACTCCAGCAGCTTTTGCAATCGCGGCCAACGAGGTAGATGATACCCCTTGCTGCGAAAACAATCGCAGGGCGACGTCAAGAATCAGTTGCCGGGTTTCAAGTGCCTGTTGTTTGGTTTTTCGTGCCATAGGTTGATGACTTTACAGAGGTTGCGTTTACATACATTTGTGAATGTATGTACCATAGCATGACCATAATAGAAAGACTGTAGTGGGTTTGTGGACGTTTGAGCCACTAAAAAATTTGAAATTGGACACTCGAGGTTTACATATGAACAAAAACAGAGGGTTAACGCCTCTGGCGGTCGTTCTGATGCTCTCAGGCAGCTTAGCGCTAACAGGATGTGACGATAAACCGGCTCAACAAGGAGCCCAGCAAATGCCGGAAGTCGGTATTGTCACGCTCAAATCCGCACCTCTACAAATCACCACTGAACTTCCTGGTCGTACCAATGCTTATCGTGTCGCAGAAGTCCGTCCTCAGGTAAGTGGCATTATTCTGAAACGTAACTTCACTGAAGGCAGCGATATTCAGGCGGGGGTGTCTCTTTATCAGATCGATCCGGCAACCTATCAGGCAAGCTATGAAAGCGCCAAAGGCGACTTAGCGAAAGCCCAGGCCGCCGCAAACATCGCTCAGTTGACGGTCAAACGTTATCAGAAACTGGTTGGCACCAAATACATCAGCCAACAAGAATATGACTCAGCCGTTGCCGACGCTCAGCAAAGCAACGCCGCCGTCGTCGCGGCGAAAGCCGCAGTTGAAACCGCGCGTATCAACCTGGCTTATACCAAAGTGACGTCGCCAATCAGTGGACGCATCGGTAAATCCGCGGTCACCGAAGGCGCGCTGGTGCAAAACGGGCAATCTACCGCGCTGGCTACCGTTCAGCAGCTAGACCCTATCTATGTTGACGTTACCCAATCGAGCAACGATTTCCTGCGTCTGAAACAGGAACTGGCGAACGGTAAACTGAAGCAAGAAAACGGTAAGGCGAAAGTCGAACTGGTCACCAATGACGGTCTGAAATATCCGCAAGAGGGTACGCTGGAATTCTCCGACGTCACCGTTGACCAGACCACCGGCTCTATCACGCTGCGCGCTATCTTCCCGAACCCGGACCACACTCTGCTGCCAGGGATGTTTGTTCGCGCACGTCTGGAAGAAGGTATTAACCCGGATGCGCTGCTGGTTCCGCAACAGGGCGTTACCCGTACCCCGCGCGGCGATGCCAGCGTGATGGTGGTCGGCGAAGGCGACAAAGTTGAAGTGCGCCAGGTCACCGCGACTCAGGCTATCGGCGACAAGTGGTTAGTGACCGAAGGTCTGAAATCAGGCGATCGCGTGATCGTCGCTGGCCTGCAAAAAGTCAAACCAGGCGTACAGGTAAAAGCGCAGGAAGTAGCTTCAGACAACCAACAGCAAACCGCCGGCAACGCGAACGCTCAGTCTGAACAAACCAAGTCTTAACTTAAACAGGAGCCGTTAAGACATGCCTAATTTCTTTATCGATCGCCCCATATTTGCATGGGTGATCGCCATAATCATCATGTTGGCAGGGGGGCTTTCGATTATGAAACTCCCCGTGGCGCAATATCCAACGATTGCGCCGCCAGCAGTGACGATCTCGGCCACCTATCCGGGGGCTGATGCGAAAACGGTGCAGGACACTGTGACACAGGTTATCGAACAGAACATGAACGGTATCGATAACCTGATGTACATGTCCTCGAACAGTGACTCCACCGGTACGGTGCAGATCACCCTGACCTTCCAGTCCGGTACCGACGCAGATATCGCCCAGGTACAGGTGCAGAATAAGCTGCAGCTGGCGATGCCGCTGCTGCCGCAGGAAGTACAACAACAGGGCGTGAGCGTGGAGAAATCCTCCAGTAGCTTCCTGATGGTTGTCGGGGTTATCAACACTAACGGCACCATGACGCAGGAGGATATTTCCGACTACGTGGGCGCCAATATGAAGGATGCCATCAGCCGTACCTCCGGCGTCGGCGACGTTCAGCTGTTCGGTTCCCAGTACGCGATGCGTATCTGGATGGACCCGACGAAGCTAAACAACTTCCAGTTAACTCCGGTAGATGTCATCAACGCCATTAAAGCGCAGAACGCCCAGGTCGCGGCAGGTCAGTTAGGCGGTACGCCGCCGGTGAAAGGCCAGCAGTTGAACGCCTCGATCATCGCCCAAACGCGTCTGACTTCCGCTGATGAATTCAGCAAGATTCTGCTGAAAGTCAATCAGGATGGTTCACAGGTTCGTCTGCGCGACGTGGCGAAAGTTGAACTCGGCGGCGAAAACTACGACATCATCGCGAAGTTCAACGGCCAACCGGCTTCTGGTCTGGGGATTAAACTGGCCACCGGCGCTAACGCCCTGGATACCGCCAACGCCATCCGCGCCGAGCTGGCGAAGATGGAACCGTACTTCCCGTCAGGCCTGAAAATCGTCTACCCGTACGATACTACCCCGTTCGTGAAAATCTCTATTCATGAAGTGGTAAAAACGCTGGTGGAAGCGATCATCCTGGTGTTCCTGGTCATGTATCTGTTCCTGCAGAACTTCCGCGCCACGCTGATCCCGACCATTGCAGTACCGGTGGTATTGCTTGGGACATTCGCCATCCTGGCGGTGTTTGGCTTCTCGATAAACACCCTGACGATGTTCGGGATGGTGCTGGCCATCGGCTTGCTGGTGGATGACGCCATCGTGGTAGTAGAAAACGTCGAGCGCGTAATGGCGGAGGAAGGATTGCCGCCGAAAGAAGCGACCCGTAAGTCGATGGGTCAGATTCAGGGCGCGTTGGTCGGTATTGCGATGGTACTGTCGGCGGTATTTATCCCGATGGCCTTCTTCGGCGGTTCAACCGGCGCGATTTATCGCCAGTTCTCGATCACAATCGTTTCCGCGATGGCGCTATCGGTACTGGTAGCGCTGATTCTGACGCCAGCGCTGTGCGCCACCATGCTGAAGCCGATTCAGAAAGGCGGCCATGGCGAGCACAAAGGCTTCTTTGGCTGGTTTAACCGCATGTTCGATAAGAGCACGCACCACTACACCGACAGCGTAGGCAACATTCTGCGTAGTACCGGTCGTTACCTGGTGCTGTATCTGATTATCGTCGTCGGTATGGCTTACCTGTTCGTTCGTCTGCCAAGCTCCTTCCTGCCGGACGAAGACCAGGGCGTGTTCCTGAGTATGGCGCAGCTTCCGGCGGGCGCGAGTCAGGAACGTACGCAGAAAGTCCTCGACGAGATGACTGACTACTACCTGACCAAAGAGAAGAACAACGTTGAATCGGTGTTCGCGGTTAACGGTTTTGGTTTTGCTGGTCGCGGTCAGAACACCGGTATCGCCTTCGTGTCGTTAAAAGACTGGAGCGAACGCCCGGGTTCAGAAAACAAAGTTGAAGCGATTACCGGCCGCGCGATGGCCCGTTTCTCGCAGATTAAAGATGCGATGGTCTTCGCGTTTAACCTGCCGGCGATCGTCGAACTGGGTACCGCTACCGGCTTTGACTTCCAGCTCATCGATCAGGGTGGTTTAGGGCATGAGAAATTAACTCAGGCGCGTAACCAGCTGTTTGGTATGGTTGCTCAGCATCCCGATCTGCTGGTTGGCGTGCGTCCTAACGGCCTGGAAGATACGCCGCAGTTCAAGATCGATATCGATCAGGAAAAAGCGCAGGCGCTGGGCGTTTCAATTAGCGACATCAACACCACCCTCGGCGCAGCGTGGGGCGGCAGCTACGTCAACGACTTCATCGACCGCGGTCGCGTGAAGAAAGTGTACGTCATGTCTGAAGCGAAATACCGTATGCTGCCAGAGGATATCGGCAACTGGTATGTACGCGGCAGCGATGGCCAAATGGTGCCGTTCTCCGCCTTCTCCACTTCCCATTGGGAATATGGTTCACCGCGTCTGGAACGTTACAACGGTCTGCCGTCAATGGAAATCCTCGGTCAGGCAGCACCGGGCCGCAGTACGGGTGAAGCGATGGCGATGATGGAACAGCTGGCAAGCAAACTGCCTTCAGGCGTCGGTTACGACTGGACCGGTATGTCCTATCAGGAACGCCTGTCAGGCAACCAGGCCCCGGCGCTGTATGCTATCTCGCTTATCGTCGTCTTCCTGTGTCTGGCAGCATTGTACGAGAGCTGGTCGATTCCGTTCTCCGTCATGCTGGTGGTACCGTTGGGTGTTGTTGGCGCGCTGTTAGCGGCAACCTTCCGCGGGCTGACTAACGACGTTTACTTCCAGGTCGGCCTGCTGACGACCATCGGCCTGTCGGCGAAGAACGCGATACTTATCGTTGAATTCGCCAAAGACCTGATGGAAAAAGAAGGCAAAGGCCTGATTGAAGCGACGCTGGAAGCAGTACGTATGCGTCTGCGTCCAATCCTGATGACCTCTCTGGCGTTTATCCTCGGGGTCATGCCGCTGGTTATCAGCTCTGGCGCAGGTTCCGGCGCACAGAACGCCGTCGGTACCGGCGTAATGGGCGGGATGGTGACCGCGACGGTTCTGGCTATCTTCTTCGTGCCGGTGTTCTTCGTGGTGGTTCGTCGCCGCTTCACTAAGAAAACTGAAGATATTGAGCATAACCATCCGGTTGAGCATCATTAATCTTGCTTAAGCTAAGGGCCGCATTTGCGGCCCTTTTTCTTTAGGGGTATTTAAACGCACACATTGTTATTGTTTATTTTACGTTCTGACATATAATATACATTGATGAACGTTGTTCTATTTTTATTAAGATTTCGATTACCGGTTTTGTCATCAGGTCTCATTCAGAATATTCTTAATTACCAACAATCTCCCGACAACCTTCTCGCTGCAGGCAGGCGTCAATCAGATAAACTTATGATATATAAGGCTGACCTTCCAGTTTCGCCAAACATAAAAGGAATCAGTATAATAGGTCCTGTTTTTTTAAGATAAATTAACCGTATTTATTGTAATTTTTCGTAATAGCACGGTGAAATGTTTTTGAGACTGGATTATAGTTAAATCACAGGATTACAATGTTTGAGCCTGGTCTTCATCCCACAACGGTGTTTGTTAGTCGTCGTTTAAACCACTTACAAGGGGATGTGTTATGGACGAGTACTCGCCAAAAAGACATGATATCGCGCAGCTAAGATTTCTCTGCGAAACGTTGTATCATGACTGCCTTGCAAACCTGGAAGAAAGCAACCGCGGCTGGGTTAACGATCCCACCTCGGCGGTGAATCTTCAATTAAATGAATTGATCGAGCACATAGCAACTTACGCGCTTAATTATAAAATTAAGTACGCTGAGGATAATAAGCTGATTTCTCAGCTTGACGAATACCTGGATGACACTTTTATGCTGTTCAGTAGCTATGGCATAAACACAAGCGATCTCCAAAAATGGCGCAAATCCGGCAATCGGTTATTCCGATGCTTTGTGAACGCCAGCCGGGAGAACCCGGCAAGTCTTTCTTGTTAGAATTATTACATTCAAAAGGTGAAATGATGTCTGGTAAACCATTAACTAAAACAGACTATTTGATGCGTTTACGCCGCTGTCAGACAATTGATACGCTGGAGCGCGTAATTGAAAAGAATAAATATGAACTTTCCGACAATGAATTGGCGGTATTTTACTCAGCAGCCGACCATCGTCTTGCTGAATTGACCATGAATAAGCTATACGACAAAATCCCAACTTCAGTATGGAAATTTATCCGCTAGTTCATTTTCTGTCATTAATACAACAGCACCTCAACAGGGATTACTCGGGATATTAAACGCCTGAGTCCCGTATTGCTGCATATGAAACCGGTTTCGCTTTATACTGTTTTTTCTTTAAACAGGAGAAGACCATGAGCGAAGAAAAAAGGAAAATGATCGCCGGCGAACCTTACCTTGCTGGAGACGCCACGCTAAAAGCAGACCGCCTGCATGCCCGGCAGGTGCTGCACCGC
>ENA-OQNO01002388-OQNO01002388.1-human-gut-metagenome-genome-assembly--contig:-NODE-2388-length-10820-cov-2.966427_pt1 | contig 10820 bp, 7 predicted proteins | sample MGYA00242629_ERZ504880 | MGnify/ENA primary metagenome ERZ504880 (study PRJEB26092, sample SAMD00036377) | human gut metagenome | host: Homo sapiens | study: EMG produced TPA metagenomics assembly of... | reverse complement strand
CCCCGTATCCATAGAGCTGTATGCCGCCGCTTCCCAGATCGTGCATCTGATTATGGAGGATTTCGTTATTCTGACCGTAGTGGTTCACGGTAACGCCGTAGCTTCCTGAATGCCGTATTTCATTATTGATCAAACGGCAGTTTCTGGTTCCGTCAAAGTAAATGGCGGCATCCGGGTTCTCTGCATTTCGAATGATCCAGTCTTCTGGAAATTCATTCTCCGGCAGACGGTCTGTATACTGGAACGTAATTCCGTCAAAGGTCAGATACTCTACCATATTTTCAAAATCTTTATCAACGCCGTCACCCTGGAGACGCAGAAGCTCATAGGGTTTTGGAGCTGCAATTTCATCCGTATTAATCGTTTCTTCATTCTTAGGCCAATAATAGACCTTTCCCGCCTGGCTGTCGATACACCACTCACCGGGCTGATCCAGATATTTCAGTGTATTGATGATATTGTAATAACCCTCACCAATACCAAAACGATTCGGCCAGAAATTGGAAGGGATCTGGGATTGGAGATATGCCGTATTATTACTGGAATCTATGTGCTTTACAAGTGGAATCGTATTCCAGTACATAACAGGAAGCAGAACCACTTCCACATCCTCATTTCCTTCCAGCCCATCCAGCTCACCGTCCCCAAATACAACCCGCGCACCTTTCTCAGGATCATAGCTCAGTGGTGCCCGTCCGTAAAACACAGGCCAGTCCCGCCACTTATCCGTATTGAAGCTGCGTGATACCTGCTGACGCTCTCCATTTACATACAAATCATGGAATCGCCACCCCTGATCTACATCAGCTAACTACAGCTTTACTTCTGCCGCCAGATTCATGCCTTCCACGCCTTCAGCTTTTCCCCAGCCCGTAATTGGTACCTCTCCGGTAATGACCGCTTTTCCTTCGTTTTTAGCTTTATATACAATGGGATTCTCCTGTGTACCGCTGTCCTGTGGTGTGAATACAATTGTGTCCTGTTCATAATATTTCCCGTCTTCTAACAGGACTGTGATTCCGCCATCCGGAAGTTGATCCAATCCTCGAATCGTGTCTCTGGCTGCCTGGATTGTCTGAAAAGGCTGTGCTTCTGTACCCGGATTGCTGTCAGATCCTTGCGGTGACACATAATAAAATGTCTTACATTCTTTGCTCTGATAAACTGATACCTTGCATTCTGCCGTTTTTCCGGCATAATCTTTATGTACTGCCTTGATAATCGCCTCACCCGGTTTTACCGCCGTTACGCGGCCTTCCCCATCAACAGCTGCAACCGATTCATCAGTACTGCTCCAGGTGATTTTCCCGGTACCGCTGGGTTCCGTGTAATATCCCGTTGTCAGATATAAGGGCAATGGATAACCGCTGTCCATATTTATACTGATTTCCTGATAATTCAGCAGAAACCGGTCTGCTACAGCCACAGTTTCTGCTGCTGTATTCGAAGCTGCTGCTGTATTCGTAACTGCCGTCGTTTCCGGGACTTCCGTTGTTTCCGGGACTTCCATTGTTTCCGAAGCTTCCGTTGTTTCCGGGACTTCCGTTGTTTCCGGGACTTCCGTTGTTTCATAAGCTTCCGTCGTTTCCGGAGCTGCCGCATAAGAAGTTAACGGATTTAATACCATAAATACTGATAATAAAAGTGCTACCACTCTCTTTTTCATCCTGGGTTTCCTCCATATTATATAATGTTTTACTGCTTTTGAAAGCTTAGTAAATTACTGTGCTAAGCGTTCCGTCAAAACCAATAAATTACTCACCTCACTCCAACAACTCCCATTAAAGACACCCCCCACACATCTGTCTGTTTCCCAATCTGACATATTCACCCGCTCGCAGATAAATCCTGCCGGAAGTTTCTCCCGGGGAACCGTTACATGATTCAGCCCTTTGGAAGTCGCATCCTTTGGAACGTCCCAGGAATAAATAGGCCTTTTTTCCGTAGACATATATTGGCTGATTGTAATGGTAATTTCCTCATATAGCCGGCGATAACAGTCCTCTTTTGTCCAATCACAGAGTTTTTTCAGGCTGTCTCCCGATAAGGTACAGATTCCCGGTGCCGAATGCTTATTTTGTACATTTGCAAAGACTGTGCCGATAGTCTTCATTTTCAATCTGTTAAATTCACTGGCCGGCGGAAATTCATAATTGTAAGCTACTACCCAGCTGCTGCACAAATGCGCCGCTGTCTTTGCATAAGAGAGCCATTCGGGCTTTAATGTAACCCGGTACAATTCTGTATAGCTTTCCAGAAGAGCAAAGGCACTCTCACTGTCGGGACATTGCAAGATCTCATTTGGACCTCCGGTTGTGTATCCTCTTTGTACAAAGTTATGATAGAAAAAAGCTGCGATTTCTTCCGCCGCATCGAGATATTGCCGATCACCAAAATATTCATAGGCAGATACAAGGCCAGCCGGAACAATGCCGCCTGCTGCGGATCCCCCCACCAGGATTTCACCTGTCACCGCATTTACAAATTGTCCCAATTGCCCATAGGCATTCCATAATTTCACAAATGCATCAGCACATTTCTTTGTCCCTTCTCTCATACTTTCGGGCACATCTTTCATAAGCGCAAAGTGTTTAAACAGAAAATAAAATGCATCGCCGCTGTCCCGGACAGAACTGAACTCCCTTAGCTCCTCCATTACCTCGTATTTACTTTCCCTTATTATTTCGCCCTTTGCATTACTCCCGGAATAAAATATGCCACTTTCTCCCTGCAGATGGAATAAATGCGCAAGCGTTTGAATACTTCTTTCGTATTCCCTTTTTCCCCCAAGCTTCATGAGAGCATAACTGGAGATACCGCCGCCTACCCAGCCTGTCTCCCAGGCATTTCCTTCACTGTCTGTAGTATTGCTTCCGTAAAACTGCCCTTCTTCAAACCAGTTCATGCTGTTATGCTTTTCTAATTGAATCTGTTTCAGTTCTTCCCAGGCAGGTTCGACTGGCAGTTCATCATTCAGGTTCATCAGCTTCCTGTTCCGGAAGAAAATCTCGTAGAACTCTTCTATTGATTTGCAGGGTACTTCTAATTTCTGATAAGGGATTTCTGCCTCTTCATCCACATATTTTTCATCATTTTTTACCATATGAGGCCATCGGTATATCATCTCGCGATATGCCGGCCAGGTCAATGTGACACACCCTTTTTCATAGGCAAGACCTATATTTCTGCCTTTGATCTGCTGAATGGTAAATACAAAAACAGCCTTTTTTTCCTCCTGCTGAAATATTCCAACGCAGGGCACAGACACATCTCCCGTGGTTACTTCTATCCTGCCGCTTCCATCCTTATTCAGACGCGGCACATCCGTGATTACGGTATTCTGGTTTATCCCCATTTCTTCCGGCTCTAAAAGCGGGGGATATTCTTTTGGCAGAACGTCAAATTGATTCCCTTTATATGCACAGGCCGGGAAAAGTAAGTATTCCTTACCGGTACAGTTTTCTATGTTAATTTGTATCCTGGACATTTTTTTTCCTTTCTGAAATCGCCAAGCGGTCGTAAATCATCCGCATTTTGCAATGATACGGTTTTGTGCTTCTTCATACATTACAATAATATTCTCTATTTTTGTATCAAATTGAATATTATGTGTAGGTGCCAGGATGTATCCACCAGTTTCCCCAAGTACCTCTATGCTGTTTCTCACGTTTTTTCGAAGCTCAGGAATCGTATAGTAAGGAAGTACCTGCTGTACATCGATTCCTCCATGAAAGGTCAGTTGATTTCCAAATTTTCTTTTTATCACATCAATATCCATATTTTTTGCACTCACCTGAATGGGATCTAAGATGGTTACGCCAACACCCACCAGTTCCGGAATTAATTCCTGGATACTCCCGCAGCTGTGGAAAAAAATCTCTACATCGAAGTTTCTTTTTACCTCTCTATAAAATTTTACATAGAGGTCTTTAAAAAATTTGCGGAACATCTCTTTGGAAATCAGCAGTCCCGCCTGAGAACCATAGTCCCCGCCCCCATCCAGCTCATGAATTTTTCCTTTTCCCGCTTCCAGCGTCTTCAGTGCATGTTCCAGACGGATTTCATTGTGCTTTTCGATCATTGCTACGGCAAGTTCTTCATCTGCAATCAAGTCACAGAGAAACTTTTCATCACCAGCCCACATTGTGAGATGCTGCAGGCCTGACGGATCTCCGTGAGCCTTAATCCATCGCTGTCCGTTTTCATTGATGCGGTCAATGTCTTCTTCTATATTGGAAAAATCCCACCATTCCATTTTCCCATCCCATCCGGTTCTCCCTTCCAGGTCCCCTGTCTCTTCAATATCACTCCAGGGATGATATGCAATCGCTGTCGTATAGTCCCCGGCTTCATTATAGATCTTCCGGTTTCTGGGTCCGCCGCTTACAATAATTTCTTCATATCCATGGTCATCGGTCAAAAGCTCAGGTCCAATGTATCTGGGACCGACCGAACGTAAATCAATATCTAAAATATCCAGCACTGCATCTCTGGTATCCACTTTAAAATATTCCTTCATCCTGTCCCAGACAATATCCTCCGCAGTGAAGTCACAGGGCACACGATCCACCGGCTGATGCAGAATAGTATTTTTCACCCGCTCATAGCTGTTCATTTTTACTTCCTTTCTCTCCTGCTCCATGTTGTTTGAACAGTTCACACATATACTTTACACTTTCCTCGGGAAGACAGATGGATTCCGGCTGTGGATAAGTTTTTGCCATAAAGCCTCCTTTTTCGCTGCCCAGCAGATGAATTAATTTCTGCACACTCTCTTCTATTTGCTCCTTAGAACCATTTGGTAATATCGTCTGAATGTCACATGGGCAGAAAAAGCAGATTCTTCCTCTGTATTTTTCACTCAATTTTTCGATTCCCATATTATCCTGCTGGTCAATTTGAACCACATCTACTCCAATTTCAATAAAATCGTCAATGAGATCTATAATATATCCGCAGGAATGAATAAAGAAATGCATGCCATACTGATGAAGCTTTTCTATAATCTTTTTATATGCCGGCTTAAAGATCTGCCTCCATAAAACCGGGCTGATGATCAATCGATCCTGTACACCCAGATCCTCAATCGCAATCATTCCGTCCACCCCCCGTTCATGCATACAATCTACTACACGAAGGCAGCTTCCGGTAAGTTCCGCGATTAAATATTCAATCTCATCGGGACTGTCAATAAACTCATACATCAGATTTTCAAACCCCACCAGATCCAGCATTTGCAGAAACAGAAAATGCGGAAACATGCCCAGCATATATTTGTCTTCATTCTGGTTTACAGCCTTCTCAAGTTCCGCGTATCGTTCCTTTTTTGTAAAATCGGGAATCTGATAGTCGTATACCTTCGCAATATCGGATAAAGGAAAATCAACCGCTTCTCCCAATTCTGTATGTATCGTCTCGTACACTATTCCCCATTCCGTTTCCCAGCTTTTTCTCCCTGCGGACGATTCTGCGTCATGTTGATATTGATTTACAAATACCCATTCAAAATCATCACCGTATTTTTCCGGTATCACAGGGGTACGATTAGAATCAAAATTACAGGGAATTCGATCTGGACATGAAAATTTAATTGCCCTTACCACTCTCTCCTTTGAAGTCATGATATCACCTCTTTGTTTTTATTAAGAATGCCCACCAAAGAGATGGGCATTTCTATGATTACTTCATATCCTTTTTATTTTGCTGCTTTCCATGCATCAATTTGTGTCTGCATTTCATCAATAATTTTCTGAGATCCTGCTTTTTCTAACTTGTCCAGGAATTCCGGCATTTTTTCCTCAGGATCAACTGCACCGGTATCCAGCATCAGCAGATACTCCGTAACAATTGCACTGGTACTTGCAATTTCTGTCTGAACCTTTTCCGGATCAAATACAAATCCTAATGCTTCTGATGGAATTGCTGCTTCATTCAAAGCTTTCGTTTCTTCCCAGACGCCATCTTCCTGACCTTCTCTAAGATACCCGTTAAACTGATTTCCAAAGGTCCAATCCACGTTAGGATTATAGCCTGAATTTTCGATTGGCTTTACATGTCCATCTTCTGTTTTTGTATAATGTGTTCCTTCAATACCAAAGCAGAGCAAGTTATAGAGAACCGGATCCGTATTAACTAATTCCAGTAATTTAACCGCTTCTACCGGGTGCTTGGATGTTCTGCTCACGGCGATCATAGTTGCATTAATGCCGCTGGTCTTTAAAATGGAATCTGATATACGGAATTGTTCCACGTCTTTATTTCCAAAATCTGCTTTTTGTACAGGAGTTTCACCCGGCTTTAGGGTTCCCGCCATAATCGCTGCATACTTGCCTGCTTTTTGTTCTGCTTTATAATCAGTAATCGTAGCAGCATCCGGTCTGAAATATCCTTTTTGATTCCATTCTCTCATTAATTTGAAATGCTCCATAACTTCCGGCAGGGCAAACTGATTCACTACTTTTAATTCTTTGTCGTCATATTTTACTGCTCCCGGAACATTCATGCCGGATAACTCGTCAAGTCCTAATGCCGCCGCAGTAAAACCATATATACTTTGTTTTGAATTAATTATCGGAAATACTTCCGGGTTATCCTTTTTAATGCTTTCAAAAATAGGATCCAAATCTTTCAGTGATTTTACGCTGCTGATATCAACGCCGCTTTTATCCACATAATCCTTTACGATGTAACCGCCATTGGTCATTGCCCAGATCTGGTAATTAGGAATTGCATATAATTTCCCACCTACCGTAGCTGCAGCAAACCCTGATTCAGGCATAATTTCTTTTAATTTTGGTGCTTCTTTTTCTACAATATCTCCAATATCTAGAAATGCATTTTTATTTACATTATTATAGAAGTTATTACACCAGTTTGATGTAAAGCAAAGATCAAATTCCTCCTGGGATGAGATCACCATCTGCATTTTCTGATCAAAGCTTCCGAAATCTGTTGATATGAATTTAACCTGAACATTTAATTTATCCTTTAAATATTCATTAACCGCATTCTGGACAGATTCCTGGTCTGCCTGGATCTCGGACATAGGCGCATACCATTTTATCTCTACCACATCTCCTGATGCCGCCTGGGATTCTTCGCCGGCAGCCGCTGATTCTTCACCTGTTTTTGTATCCCCTGTCTCCGCTTTTGTTTCTTCACCTGCTTTTGTTTCTGCTCCTGCCTTTGTTTCCTCATTTGATGTTTTGGCAGAACACCCTGCCAACGCTGTAACACTCATTGCCGCAGCCAATAAAAGTGCCATTGCTCTTCTTCTTTTCATTTCTTAATCCTCCTTATTTTTCTTTCTATATTGTATATCATTATACAATCATCCTTTCACCGCACCAACTGTTAATCCTTTTACAAAATGTTTTTGAAAAAAAGGAAATACAAATAACATGGGCGCTACTGCTAAAACACATAAAGCCATTCTGGCTGTCTCATTTGGTAGCTTTGATACGTCAATTCCAAGGTTTCCTGCCTGCAGGGAGGATGCCAGAAATTGAATATTATTCATGATTCTATATAAGTAATACTGTAGTGGAATCAGTTTCTGATTGTCTATGTATAGCATTGCAAGCCACCAATCATTCCAGTACATAAAAGCTCCAAATAACCCAACGGTTGCCAGTGCCGGTTTTGATATAGGCATAATAATTTTAAAGAAGATGCCGACCTCACTGGAACCATCCAATTTTGCTGCTTCTATCAGAGACATCGGTGTGTCATTTAGAAATCCCCTCATCAGCATCACATGCCATGGAACAATAATATAGGGCAGTATTAAGGCAAATATCGTATCTTTCAGATGGTAATATCGAGTAATCGTAATATATGCAGGGACCATGCCCGCATTAAACAGCAATGTGAATACTACCAGAAATGAAATAATCTTCGAACCTGAAAAGTCCCTTCTTGACATTACATATCCTAACATTGCAGTAAAAAGTAAGCTTGTTCCGCCACCGACTATCGTAACCAGAATTGAGATTCCATATGAATTTAAAATCTGTCCGGGGCTTTTCAGTACAAACTCATACGCATCCAGCGACCAGTCGCTGGGAATAAGGGAATATCCATGCTGTGCCAATGATGCCTCACTTGTAAATGACGCAGACACAATATACAATATCGGAACAATACAGCAGATAGAAAGTATACTGAAAATAATTATGCTGACCACGTCTGACGCCGAATACTTTTTTCTTTTTTTTGTAACCATAATAACCTCCCCTTAGAATATTCCATAATCTTTATCAAATCGTTTAACCGTATAATTGCTGATCAATACCAAAATAAACCCAACTAACGATTGATATAATCCCACAGCTGATGCCATTCCAATATCTCCGCTGACCCGCAGCGCCCTGTATACATAAGTATCTATTACATCTGCTACCGGATATAAGGCACCGGAATCCTTTGTTAAGAAATAGAACATACCAAAATCAGAATAGAATATTTTACCGATTTGCAATAAGGTAATCATTACAATCGTAGGTGCAATAAATGGAATTGTAATTCTAAGCGTTCGCTGTAAACGATTGGCACCGTCTATAGAAGCTGCTTCTAAATAAGAAATATCGATACTCATCAGTGCCGTGTAAAACATCAGTGTCATATAGCCCACATTTTTCCAGAAATAAGCAATTAATAAGATTGCCGGCCAGTATTTTGGCTCAAAATAAAAGCTCGGGGATACCCCTCCTGCATCCTTGATCATATTTGGTAGAACGCCCAGCTGCGGGCTAATCAAAGCATATAAAATATACCCTCCTACTACCCACGATATAAAGTAAGGAACAAACATCGCTGTCTGAAACACCTTTACCTGCCTTTTCGATCGTTCAAACAGCAGAACTGCCAAGAGAACGGATAAGAAAATGGTAACACTGATAAATAGAAGATTCAGGCAAATGGTATTTCTGGTTATCCGAAATGCATCCTGAGATTGAAAGAAGAATTCAAAATTTTTCAATCCTACCCAGTCGCTCCCCAGTATACCTTTTGCATAGTCCATCTTCTTAAATGGAATAATCAAACCAAATAGAGGCACATAATTAAATGCTATTAAAAAAGCTAACCCCGGAACTGCCAGGATAAAAAGTTTCCAATTAAACTTTTTTACTTTCTTCATTTTTATACCCATTGTGTATCGCAGATCTGCCTGCAATACAGCCACAAATAAACAAGCTGAAAGAATCGTCGCGTGGCTTCCTTTCTTATTTAATTTTCTCTCAGCCATGGAAGTGTAATTCTTTCACACTAACTCTCGCTTTCACAATTTTCCTCCTTTTTTATTTTTGTTTTGCTCTTGCTCTACTGCGATTATCTTATCTTCTTTCCCTTTATATTGCTACTGTACATATCAGATTTTACTGTACAAGGCTATGTACAAATCGGAAAATCCTGTACAAATGAGAAAAAAACAGGATAACCGGACTTAAAAAGTCCTGTTATCCTGCCTTTTGTGTCAATCCTTTGCTATTTTTTCCATCTTACACTGTATCGCATATTCTCTTGGTGTACATCCATAATATTTTTTAAACATACGATAAAAGTAACTTTCATTTTCCATTCCAACTTTGTTTGCAATTGAGGTGATTGTCTGATTGGAGTCGGCCATCATTTCCGCCGCCTTTACCATTCTGGCACTTAACATATATTCTCCTACAGACATCCCGGTATGCTTTTTAAAAACAGATGCCAGATATTTCGATGAAATTCCAAGCTCGTCCGCAATCATGTTCAGACAAAAACTACTGTCCATATAGTTTCGGTTCATATACTCTGTCACAGTTTTCACCAGATTTACTTCTTTTGTATCTGCCTCTTTTTTTTGGGATATAAAAGCTTCATCAAACCGATTCCGTATCAGATCCATAATATCATCCAGATACTCCATATTGGTTACACTTTTAAATAAGGATCTGAAATCAAATGTTTCCACTTCCACAGCACATGTTCTCATATGATCCATCTGATATTTTAAATCCGTCAAAAAGTCCAGCAATACAATTACCATATTATCATAGTTTAACATTTGAATCTCTTGGCGTAGCTGCAAAATAACGTTTTCTCTTACCTGTATGTCTCCTGCCTTCGCAGCCATTTCATATGCCAGCTCTTTCGGATCAAAAAGCTCTGCATTCTGAATGTTCGGGGTGCATTCTTTCCAACCTATGATCACTGCTCTCCCCAAAGCAAACCGGTAATCCATTGCCTGTTCTGCATGCCTGTACATAGTGGATATCCTATATTTATCTAAATCCGCCTCGCTAAAAGCCAATGAAAATGTAATATTAAAATATTCTTTCACGTATTTTTGGCATTCTAAAACAGCCTCCTTTAAATCATCGGCGTAAACACGTCCTGCATCCCTTCCACCAAGAAGTACGACAAAAGAATTTTCTTCTACACGTGCCACTTCACATTCTACCTTAGTCTTCAACAATTCTAACAGAATATTCTGTACTCCAAATACCAATAATTGATTTTCCTTGATCGTATTATGTTCTAAAATATATTTTTCATCATCCAATCGAATCACAAATACACAAAAACGCATACCTGACTCAAAAATCCAATGACCAGCATACTTCTTCCTCAATTTATCTATATGTTGTTCCTGACTGCTTAAAAGAAGATTCTCAAGATAATATTGAGCCACAATATCCTGATTCGCCAGAGTTTGGTTTTCAATGCTCACATATTTCTCACTGATTTTCACATAAGCATTTTTTAGATAATCAAATTCATTCTCTTTCACCGTTTCTTTGGTATCTGGCGGAAGTAAACTGGAGACATCTTTTACTAAA
>ENA-OQNO01002378-OQNO01002378.1-human-gut-metagenome-genome-assembly--contig:-NODE-2378-length-10890-cov-30.403884_pt1 | contig 10890 bp, 9 predicted proteins | sample MGYA00242629_ERZ504880 | MGnify/ENA primary metagenome ERZ504880 (study PRJEB26092, sample SAMD00036377) | human gut metagenome | host: Homo sapiens | study: EMG produced TPA metagenomics assembly of... | reverse complement strand
GATGACGCTAAAGTGACGCTTTTCACGTCTTTGATACTTTTCTTTACCGACTTGCTAGAGCCGGATTCCCAAAATGTCCGCGCACCGCCTTTGGATGAAAAGCGGCGCTTCTGGACGCGCGGTAAATCTCTATCATACGTCCATACATGATCACTGTGATTAGTACAGACAGGATTCTCATACAGAAGCCGGCGATAAGGGTTTCCAGCGCCAATACAACAAGTTCTCCGATTTCCATACTTTCCAGTGTTGCGGAAAGATCCGTCAATGCCGAAGAAATATCAATGGCGGTACTTCCTGTGATAACACCGGCCGCAGAATTAACTACGTGCTGGCCCACATCGAATACCGCCATTGTGATCGTAAATGTGTTACTCACCAGATATACAGCGATCCACATTTTTACGAAGTACTTGAAAAACATCCAGGTATCAATATCATGCATGTTGTTGCGCTCGGTCAGCATAGAAATCAATTCGTAGCAGAGTACGAGTGTGATAATAATACCTGCGATCGGCATGATCACGGAATCCGATAAGTTCCGGATCATACTGAATATGCTGCCGTTCCACCCTTGCGGGGTCTGTCCAACCTGGGTAGCGATCTCACCAGTCTTTTGATTGACATCAGTAAACATCGTGTCCAAGTTGGAAGTGATCATCCCGGTTAAGAGTTCCCTCATCCATTCCTCAATCGCATCAAAAATCTGACTGAACATGGATCTCTACTCCTTTCTCTTAACCAAATAATCCACTCAGAAGCGGGATCAGTTGTGTTCCGATCAGGATAACACCACCACCGCTCATCAGCTGCTTAATTCCCTGGGATTTTGCACCCGGGTTGTCGTTTCCATAACCTTCCATCAGGTTGATTACGCCCCAGACACCAAGACCGGCACCGATTGCAACGACCAGTGTCTGAAGGATATTGATTGCACTGCTAAAAAAAGCCATAATCAAATGTATGAACAAACGCTTTTTCTTATGGTCTGTAAGCGTTTGGCTCTACTCCTTTCCCTTTTATTCAGACCTTTTTGTACCCTTATCAGTAGTAGCAGGGTGCTCGAATTCTTTCTTTCATATCAGTCCTCACCTTCCTCAGCTTCAATCACTGATACGTCTTCTTGGGTTACAGTTACTTCATACATTTCAAATTCTGTATCTTCCGACAGCACCAGTCGGTGTGCCAGATACTTTTCGACATCAAACGCATTATTCTTATTGAAATCGGCAAGTTCCTTGTACCGTTTGTGCTTTGTGATGTCATATTTGTTGCTTAAAAACGGCCGGACTCCTCGAAGCTGTAAGATACATTTTTCTCCATCCATGACCGCCAGCTCATCTCTACTCATCAGTTCTTTTCCTGTCTTTTGATAGTTCAGTCCATAGGACCGGTTGCTGCCTCTGGTGTCTGATGTGTTGTAAAGATCAATGGTTTCCTTTCCCAGAGTTTCTGATATTTCTTTCAGTGTGGAACTTTCCTTTCCACCAAGGAAAAGAACAGTGTCACAGTTACCTGTGATCGTCTCTGCAGCATCCTTATAGATGGTTTTCAGCTGAGATTGTGACTGCAGAATGATAGAAGCGGAGATTTCCCTGCTTCGGATCGTAGCAATCAACTTGTCGAATTTTGGAATCTGTCCGATATTGCTGAACTCATCAAGAAGCAGCCGTACATGATAGGGAAGTCGGCCTCCATGCTCATCATCCGCTTTATCACAAAGCAGGTTAAAGAGCTGGGTGTACATGATTGCTACCACAAAGTTGAATGTGTCATCTGTATCGCTGATGATGACAAACATAGCTGTTCTCTGATCACCGATCATATCCAGTTCCATTTCGTCATATGACATGATTTCTCTTAGTTCCTGAATGTCAAATGGTGCAAGTCTGGCACCACAGGAAATCAAAATCGACTTCGCAGTTTTGCCGGCAGCAAGCTTGTACTTGCGATATTGCCTTACTGCAAAGTGTTCCGGATTTTCTGCTTCCAGTTCTTCAAACAATTCATCCACTGCATTTTTAAATTCTTCATCATCCTCCCTGGTCTCACTGGCGTTGATAAATTCCAGCAAAGTAGAAAAGTTCTGTTCTTCCTCCGGTGCCTCATACCAGATGTATCCGATCAGTGCAGAATACAAAAGACGCTCGGCCTTGACCCAGAAATCTTCCGTTGATTTTTCGCCCTCACCCTTGGTATTTGCGATAATGGTATTGACCAGCTTTAAGATGTCTTTTTCACTCCGGATATAATGGAACGGATTATAATGCATGGACTTTTTAAAGTTGATCGTATTTAATACCTTGATCCGGTATCCTCCATTTACCAGCATCTTCCCGCATTCAACGATGATCGTACCCTTTGGATCAGTGACCACATAGGATACGTGGTACGTCATCTGCATAAGATTGGGCTTCACATAGAATCTTGTCTTACCGGATCCGGAACCACCGATGACGATCACATTTTTATTTCTGGCATACTTTGGGGCTTTTGGCCGGCTGTTCATGGTCAGACGTTCCGTTTCTGTGAGGATGACATTGTTTTCAAAGACCGGATCCATGAAGGGTTCGATATCTTTTCTATTTCCCCATCTTGCGGATCCATACTCCACACCCTGCCGGAACTTCTTTGCATTTTTAGAACGATAGTAGACCACCAGTTTTAATGCACCTGCAACCAGAACACCTACCGTAAGATCCTGCAAAGCGATACTTGGCAGCCAGCTTAAAAATGCCAGTCGGAAATTGACTAACATCACGCCAAGTCTCTGAACCATGCTTTCTCCCAGGCAATGCCGGTACAGCCAGGATCCTTTATCTGCTACATAGAAGATAAAGAAATATGGGAGATTTAAGATCACCAGCCGTTTGACCTGGATCTTCTGTAATCTTTCCCGGATCATCGTTCCTGACCTCTGGATTTTTGTCTCTGCTTCACACGCTGGCGGTGCTTTGCTTTTCTTTCTACAGATTTCTGCAGTTTCTTTCTGACGGATGGTTTCTTCACCTGTTTCTTTTTCAGTTCTACTCCGGCATATTCCCGGAAAGCAGCTGTCATCACATCCACATCTTTGGCCTTAAAGAAGACCAGATATTTCGGTGGATCCGCACCAACTTCTTTTTTCAGGCTGTAATCAATTCCGTATTTTCTTGCCACACGGTCAAAGGATTTGATATTTTCATCTGTGATCTTTAAGTTGGAAAGCTGTACTCCCTGTGCATTCAGCTGCTTGATGGTCTGCTTTCCATGCGGCTTTTTCTTTTCAATCTTTTTTCGGGCTTTTTCCCTTCCTTTCTCCTGAGCCCGTCCGGTCTTTTCTGCCATTTTCACCTGCGTTGCTTTCTGTTTCCTGCGGTTATCCATTTCCAGGAACTTCCGAAGGGCTGCTTTTAGCACACTGGCAGTGATCTTGACTCCTTGGATGCTCAAGCTGATTACTTTCTGATTTACTTCTTCCTGCAATTACCCACGTCCTTTCTTTCCTTTCATTTCAGAATGAAGACGGGCAATGCAATATCCGATACATGGAACATGTTTTCCATACGGACAGCCACTACATGGTGTCGTTTTTACTGCTTTTTTCTTTTCCGAAAGCAGATAGTGGCACTGTTTCAAGCTACAGCCTTTCTTTTTACCTTCCCACCAGTAACAGTACTTGCAGGACCATGGCTTTTCTTCGCTGTACTTTCTTCCCTCAATAGCTGCATTTGGTTCTATAATTAGATCTTTATTTGTCTTCATTCCATTCTTCCTCTTTTCTCATGATTTCTGTCAGTTTTTTCTCTGCCTGACTTCCGGCAGCAATGAGACAATACAAAACTGTAAATATTGCCGCTGCTCCCAGAAGAGCAACAAAAATAATGATATTTCTCATGGTTTCTCCCATCTAAAAAAGCGTCCACAGATTCCTTTCGGTTTCCATGAACGCTCATTCTTATTTGATTAGTGTTTCTTTTTTCTCATAAATGCAAGGGCTCCTGTACCAGTCGCACCAATGCCGAAAAGTATAAACCACAGCCACAGATTGGTGTTATCCCCAGTCTTTGGTGAATTACTGACAGGTTTTCCACCTTCCGGTGTCTTTTCTGCCGGTTTTTCCTCATCCACCATGGTTACATGCTGTACTTCATCGGTATCCTTTACTTCGAATTCCACATCTTTTGCAACCAGATAGCCATCCGGTGCTGTTTCTTCACGGAGAGTGTATTTTCCGATCGGAAGCATTTCGATATAATGTGCTTTCTCTGTACTGGTCCAGCTTTCGACAACTTTTCCATCCTGATCAAGGATTGTGAGTTTTGCTCCTGGAAGTTCTTTTCCGGCGATATCCTGTTTGGAGATTTTCACCTTCGTCACATCATCCTTCATCTCGACTTTCTGCACATCGCCAGTATCTTTGATCGTGAATTTCACGCTTTCAGCTGTCACATAACCATCGGCCGGTTTTGTTTCAACCAGTGTGTATTCTTTTCCGACAGTCAGCTCACGGATCACATGTGCTTCTTTACCGGAAGTCCATTCATCCACGATATTTCCATCAGCATCTACCACTTTCAGCTTACATCCTGGAAGTTCTTTTCCGGTTGTCAGACTGGATTTGGTAAATTCTACAACAGTTGGCTGATTTTCAAAGGTAAAATCATAGGTTACAGTCGGCTGCTCCTCACCTGCATACTCAAAGGTAAATTCCTTTTCTTCATCGTTGGTTACAAATCCGTCCGGTGCATAGAGCTCTTTTACATAGTAAGTTGCTCCTATTGGAAGATCTGCAACAAATGTGATCTTTCCTTCTTCATCCGTAGATTTCAGTTCAATGATCTCATCGGCTTCGATCAGGACTTTACCAGTTGTCTCAGACTTAATGTCTTCTTTGGCAAATAATCCAAAGATAGCTCCTTCCAGTGTACGGTCAGAATCTTTTTCCTTCTTAAGTACACTGACTTCTACTCTCTGACGGTTGTTCTGCCAGTCTTTGTCATAGACTACAACCGGTGTATCCTGATCCACGTAAGTCAGATCTACATGACGGATCTCACCATCCAGTACATGACCGTAAGCAGTTCCTGTTTCTTTCACATAGTATTTACCAAGTGGAAGATTTTCCAGTTTTGCAATACCGGTTTCATCTGTCTTGATCGTTGCAATCAGTTCATCCTTTTTATAGTAATCGTCACTGACGCCATCGGCAGCCTTAATGTCTTCCTCAGCATAGACTTCAAACGTAACATCTGTCAGTTTTCCGGTTACATAGTTGAAAATGTGTTCCACCACACCTTTGACCTTATCGGCCAGTGTAACAGAATCCAGAAATTCTCCCTTTTTGTTGATGATGAGTTCACCAACCGGTACCTCGTCCTTCATTTCCACTTTCTGAACCTCTCCGGTATCTTTGACTGTGAATGTCACATCATTGGCTACCAGATAACCATGCGGTGCAAACTCTTCATGTAGGGTATAAGTCTCACCCACCTTCAGATATTTGATCACATGCGGTGCATCTTTGGAAGATGTCCAGCTATCTACTATATTTCCATCTTTATCCGTTACTTTCAGATAAGCTCCATCCAGTTCTACACCGGTTGTTGCATCTGATTTTGTGATCTCAACAGTTGTCGGCTGGTTCTTCTTTACGGATTTTAATGTTACTGTCTGCACATCCTGCCCCTGATAAGAAGCATCAAATCTCAGTACTTCATCCGAAGATACGAATCCCTCTGGTGCTTTCAGTTCTTTTACATAATAGCCTCCAAGTGGAAGATCCAGTGTACATGCTGCCTGACCTTTTTCATCAGAAGTCATTTCCTGTAAAAGAGTATCTGCTTTGACGATCACTTTTCCATCTTTCGTCTGAATGTCTTTTGCATTGTAAATACCGAACACTGCTCCGGCTACTGTATTGCCTATCTCAGCATCCTGTTTTTCGACAGTAATCGACACTTTCTGTCGTTCATCTGTGACAGAGATTTCTTTCTCGATCACTGCAGTATCCTGATCCGCATAAGCAAATTCGACATTTTCCGGCACAGTATTTAATACATAAGTGTCCGGTGCATTCTTCTCTTTGACATAGTATCTGCCAAGTGGAAGATTCTTTACGGTTGCATAACCATCTGCATCCGTTGTGACGGTTGCTACCAGTGCATCCTTTGCAAAATACAGAGTTCTCTGTCCATCTGCATCTACCTGATGATCGGCAGTATAGATATCCTCTGCCGCATAGACTTCGAATTCTGCTCCTGCAAGTCCGGCCATTTCATACTGGAAATCCTTATCAAATCCTTTTAACATTTCCCCCTGTTTATAGATCTTTAACTGACCTTTGACTGGGACATTGGTATATTCCACATCAATGACTGCATCTCCTGTGACAGGATCGGTCAGATAAGCAGTATCTGTATCAACGGCAACTGTCACATAGTTTTTGGATATCGTGTACCCATCGGGTGCCGTCACTTCCTCAATCCGGTAGTTACCAGGTTTCAGATTCTTTGGCAGTACCAGGTATCCTTCCTCATTTGTGAAATAAGATTTGTGTACTGTTGGCTTCGGATAGGATGTTGTCTGTTCCACATATTTCTGATTATCCAGGTCGTATACCTTGAACTCAGTATTGGCCAGGAGTACAGATTTCTGTGTTTCTGCATCCTTTTTGATGATCTTTAATTTTGCTTTGAATTCTTTATCCAGAAGCACTCGCCATGTCTGCGGTGTATCCGGATGATTCTCTGTGATCTTCACTACAAAATCATCAACCGGTGCATAGTTGTGTTTGCTTGTGGTCTCTCTTACCACATAAGTTCCATATGGAAGCGGAATCGATCTTGCATATCCTTTTTCATCGGTAAACATTTCTGTCTGACCATCTGCAGTCAGTACAACTGGTCTGGCTGAATCAAAATCATAACTTCCATCTGCTTTTACTTTCAGATCACTGACAAGCCATGCTGAAAAACCAACTCCCTGCAGAAGATCTGCATCGGTCTTTCCGTTGTTTGCTGCCTTGATGATCTGAAATGGCTGTTTGATGACAGTTTCTTTACATACAGAAGTTCTTTCTACTGTCGGAACAGTAGCACCTTCGTAAGTACAGTCCACATCATGTTCTGTCGGATCCAGTACATATCCCACCGGAGCACTAAGCTCTTTCAGATAATACTTTCCAAGATAGAGATCCGATACAGAAGCTTCGCCATTCTTATCCGTTGTCAGGGATGTGATCAGGGTGTCTTTCTTATAGATTGTTCCGGTTCTTCCATCCGGATGAACAATGTCTTCCCTTGCATAAAGACCATATACCGCACCTTCCAGTGTTGCATCACCCTGTGCTTCATTGCCTGTCTCAGCATCCTGTTTTGCAATGTTGAGCTTTGCATTTACTCGTTTGTCCGTTACATTTTTAGTCGTTGTCTTTCCGATAGCAAGAGTCACATTATAAGACTTTGTATCGATCTGATACCCTGTTGGAACAGAGATTTCTTTCAGATAAACAACTTCCTGTGTCTTTTCCATTGTGAGCTGTGAAGCACCATTCTGATCAGTTGCAGGCATCTCTGCAATCAGCTTTGTACATGCAGCATCGGAATAGATCCCGTACACTGCACCAGCCAGTGCGTTGCCTGTATCCTGGTCTTTCTTTACAATGGATACCTTGCATTCTTTTGTCCAGGTTACTTTAAAATCCACATATTTCTCATTTCCGACACCTTCACCGAAAACAAGAGCCAGGTCCTGTGTTCCAGATCCTGTTACAATCTTGTAAGCAGAGTATTCTTTATCAATGCTTCCCTTCATCCGAGAAGGAAATGTAGCACTGACGCTCTCTGCCTGATCAAGTGGTGCTGTCAGATAAAACTGTGTACCTCCACTGATTTCTACACTTGCTCCTGCAGCACTGGTTTTACCGGTTGTCACATTTACAAGCTTTACACCGCTTGGCAACTTAAATGTGATTGTCTGCAGTTTATCTGCTTTGAATGTGATCACGCTTGTTCGCTGGCTGTTTCCTTCCACATAAGCCTTTACATTAGATTCGGAAAAGCTCATATCTACAGACGGAATGTCCGGCATATTTACACAATAATTGTAAAGCTCCATTGCCAGGTTCTTTCCTGTTGCATTAGTTCCGGATGCCCAGTCACTGGATCCATTTGCATAAGCTGCTGCAAGATGGGTAATGATGAATCTCTTTCCTGCCGGAAAATCCGGATGTTTCTCATCGAAGAAACCATTCTCATCACTTGCTTTTGTTCCGTAATAGCAGACCTTTGCAAGTGTCTTTCCATCGGCAAGTTTCTGGATCGTATAAGTTCCATTTCCCGGTCCTTTTTTGGATGGTTCAACACAGTATGCTGTCGCATTGATGCTTCCCCATTTCACATAATATGGACAAGTCAGATAAGAACCTAATCCATAGTCTGCGTAATAGTACCAGGAGCCGGCTGTAACTGTGACTGATTTTGTTTCTGTTTCACCGGAAGCAAGCATCATTGGCATATCAAAAGTAATACTTTCGCCTGCTTCAAGATCTGCAAGAGCAACTTCCTGGTCAACAGCTTCCTGCATAACCTCTGAGAGTGTGATCCCTGTTTCCGGATCAACGGTCTCCTGATCCTCCGTTGCTTCGATCTCTGCATCAAATTCTTTTTCTGTCAGTTCTGTTTTGCTCTCCGTGTCAGCAGTATCAGTTTCCTCTGTAGACGAGTCAGCCTCAGAATCCTCTGTTTCTGTCTTATCGGAAGAACCAGCATCCTGATCAGAAGAACTTTCTGACTGCGAATCTTTCTGTTGATCCGCTTCTTTTACCACAATTTTTCGATTAATCTGGTAGGTTGGGTGATCCGTTGTCTGTGGTTCTACATAATAGACTGCCTTATATGAATTGGCATAATCGGTAGAAAAATCATTCCCGTCCGTATCTTTTGCTTCCTGAAATGTAACTTTTACTTTGCTGTCATCCTGGATCGTAAGACCGGTATAATCACTCTTTACATCGAAATTGTCTCCAACCTTGATCTCATAATCCTTTGCAGTTACCACTTCATCTTCATCCAACTGATCCTTGATTTCCTCATAATACGGAATCTTTTTTACAGATCCGGCATCATCAGAAGCATAGGCAACTGCGGGAGAGAGTACCGTCGATAGAACCGTTACTGCAGTCAATAAACCGGACATCACCCTGCGTGCTTTCTTTTTCACGTTCATTCTCTTAAATCCTTCCTTTCTGATTTTTTGTGTATGATTATCTGTTCGTGTCTGCGTATTATCTTTTATACGAAGATGATCGCCTCCTTTCCTGAAATTTGCGCTATTTGGGACAGTCAGCACAAGCTGAGATAACAGCACAAATATATGGCGGTACCTGTTTATCACAAATACCGCCACATGATTTCTACTGTCATCCTCTTTTCAGATTCAGACATTTTATTTTGATTTAAGATTTAAGCGTTTTCCTGTTTTCTTTCCCGGATCCGTTCCTATATCAGTTTCCATCTCTGATACGTTTTCTTCTGGAAGACACGCAGCTTTTCGCTCTATGCATGTTCAAACCGAATATCACTCCGGGCAGGCTATTCATTTTTCAAGGTACATGAAGGTGTTCTATGCAAACCCTTCATATAACGAAACGCTGAGAGCCTGTTTTACAGTGGTCTGATTCAATTTTTTTGAAATTTTTTTAAAATTCTTCGTTTTCCGCCTTTTTTTTCATCGTTTTTAATGCCCTGTTCAGGAGGTCATTTACACTCTGCTGTTTGATTCCCAGATAATCTGCGACATCCTGCTGACGCATTTCTTCGAAATAAACCAGATTGAGTACCATCTTTTGCCTCTCTGTCAATTCCTTGATCAGCGCATGCAGAATTTCTCTGTCGATAACATCGTCAACAAAATCTTTTGAAGATCCTCTCATAATCTCCGCATCATCTGTAACATCGCTGTTAGAAAATACACCATGATTGGTGCTGATTTTGCTCTGGCTGTATGCCATACGGTCTTCAGCCTCCATCAGCAGACGGATATACCAGTTTTCATTATCAAAGAACTCTTTATTGAATTCCTTGTTATCGCCAGTTACACTCACATATTCATAGTCATCACAACTATGAAGTGGAAATACGGTTGATTGATTTCCCGCTGTATAAAGCACATATCCGTGATCATAAACAGAGATCGTTGTATCTGCATTGATCATTTCTTTTACTACAACTTTGTGTTCTTTCAAGGATTTCACGCTTGGGATTCTTTTCTCCATATCAGCAACTTTCACGATTTTCTTCAGTTCTTTTAATGTCAACATAAAGACCACCTTTCTGCCTTTCGGCTCCGGGTGGTCCATTCCATCTTTTATAAAATTCCTGCACAGACATAAAGAACTGCAGCACAAGAGGTCACGAACTCACCCGTTTTTTTGAACGGGAGTCCGTGACTCCTTGATAACGCATAATCTGCTTACATAATTAGTATGTTAGATTACTGCTCATTTTGGGATTTGCACTGAATGCACTCTGATTTATTCTCTGTTTGCTGTTTGCGAAACATGGAATAATCGCCCATAGCATCGTAAGGACAACGCCTTACAAATTCCTGGTATTCGATTTCAGTCATCTTTGCTTCCTCCTTTGTGTCATATTATCAAAATCTCTATTTACAATTATTTTTGCAAAAAAGAATTCAACCTCTATATAACGAAACGCTGAGAGCCTGTTTTACAGTGGGGTACGACAAAAAATTTAAAAATTTTTCGAAATACGTCAAAAAAGCCCGACAAAACAAATACTTCAACGATCTCCAAAACCAGAAAATACTTCTGATCTTGCAGTGTATCCGTAAATGTTTTGCCGGGCTCTTAGTGATTCCAGTCAGGTTCAGCTCCTTGACAAACTCTTG
>ENA-OQNO01002368-OQNO01002368.1-human-gut-metagenome-genome-assembly--contig:-NODE-2368-length-10937-cov-3.039500_pt1 | contig 10937 bp, 10 predicted proteins | sample MGYA00242629_ERZ504880 | MGnify/ENA primary metagenome ERZ504880 (study PRJEB26092, sample SAMD00036377) | human gut metagenome | host: Homo sapiens | study: EMG produced TPA metagenomics assembly of... | reverse complement strand
TTATTGCCGGCCTTCTTCCGGCAACCTCCGGCGCCGTCTATGTGGACGGCAAGAAGGTGGAGGGAACGGGAACGGAACGCGGCGTGGTTTTCCAGCAGTATGCCCTGTTCCCATGGCTGACCGTATTAAAAAATGTTATGTTCGGCCTTAAATTAAAGGGAATGAACGATGCACAGGCGAAGGAAATCGCCATGAAGTACATAAAGATGGTAGAACTGGAAGAATTCGTGGACGCATATCCAAAGGAGCTGTCAGGCGGTATGAAGCAGAGGGTGGCGATCGCCAGAGCGTATGCGGTACAGCCGGAAGTGCTTCTCATGGATGAACCCTTCGGAGCGCTGGATGCACAGACGAGAACCCAGCTTCAGTCAGAGCTGACAAAGACATGGCAGGAAGAGAAGAAGACCTGTTTCTTTATCACCCATGATGTGGAGGAGGCCGTTATTCTGGCCACCAAGGTTATTATCATGAGCGCGAGACCAGGCCGCATCAAAAAGATTGTGGACATCAATCTTCCGTATCCGCGTACGCAGGAGATGAAGATGGAGCTTCCATTCCTGGATTTAAAGACGTATATCTGGGGCGAGGTTTATCAGGAATATCTGGAAGTGCGTAAATAGGGAGTGTTTATTGAAATGCTTTATAAAAACCAATGTTTTATAAAAACCATTTAAGGAGGAAAACATTATGAAGAAGGCATTACCATTAATTATGGCGGCTCTGGTAGCTGCATCACTGGCAGGCTGCGGAAGCACCAAGACAGAGGCAACAACAGCGGCACCTGCGGAGACGACAACGGCCGCGGCGGCGGAGACGACAAAGGAAGAGGCAAAGGCTGAGGAGACAACAGAGGCTCCTACAGAAGCCAAGGCAGAGCCGATCACCATGAATGTGGCATATATGCCTAACTACGGAAGCTTATGGTCCGTGATGACGGCAAAAGAAAAAGGCTTTTTCGACGAGGAAGGCATCACCGTTAATCTCGTAGAATTCGCAGACGGTCCTACCATCATCGCAGCCATGGAGTCCGGCAGCATCGATGTCGGCTACATTGGCCAGGGCGCTCATAAGCTTTGTGTCAACGGCCAGGCGAAGATCTTCGCTCTGTCCCATATCTCCAACGGCGACGCTTTAATCGGCGGCCCCGGATTCACAAAGGTTGAAGATTTAAAGGGAAAGAAAGTTGCTTATTCTTCCGGCACCTCCAGTGAAGACATTCTGGTCAACAGCCTGACAAAGGCCGGCATGACCATGGATGACATCACAGCCGTAGATATGGACGCATCCGGTATCGTAACCGCTATGATTTCCGGCGGTGTTGACGCATGTGCCACATGGTCACCAAACAGCTTGAAGATTTTAGAGGAAGTAAAAGATTCCACAAAGATCTGTGACAACTTAACCTTCTCTGATACGACAGTATCCCTTGCAAGCTGGATTGCAACACCAAAGTATGCAGACGCGAACCAGGATAAGCTCCTGCGCTTCACAAGGGCTTTATTCAAAGCCATGGACTATGCTGCAGACGATCATTACGATGAAGTTGCCAAGTACGTTTCCACGCAGACAGCAACCGATTACGACAGCGTTTACGCACAGCGCGGCGACGCAGACTGGCTGACAGGAAAAGAAGTAGCGGAAGGCGCCAAAGACGGCACCGTTGAGAATTACTACAAGATTCAGCAGGATAACTTTATCAAGGCCGGCGCAGTAGAGAAAGAAGTTCCGGTAGCCGATTACGTTATGCTGGATAACATGATTGAAGCAGGTAAGTAAGAGTAAAAAGTAGCACACAGGTGAAGAGAGTGTCCCGGAAATTCTATTTCCAATTCAGAGACACTCTCTTTTCTAAGGAGGTTAAAGATGAATCACGCATATTACCAGTACAACAAAGAACAGCTTTTGAAGAATCCGCGGCTCCCGCTGATCTGCATGCCGGATAATGCCACGGTATTTCAGGCGATGGCAAAGGAGATGTTTGAAGAGATCGAGGCGAACAATCAGGCGGGAAAGAAGACTGTTTTTATCTGCCCGGTCGGCCCGGTTGGCCAGTACCCCTATTTCGTAGACATGGTCAATGAAAGGAATTTAAGTCTCAAGGATACCTGGTTTATCAACATGGACGAGTATCTGGACGACGATAAAAAATGGATTCCCGTGGATCACCCATTAAGCTTCCATGGCTTCATGGAACGGACTGTTTATACGAAGATCAAGCCGGAACTCATCATGCCCGAAGAGCAGAGAGTATTCCCGGACCCTGAAAATGTGGGCTACATACCGGAATTGATCGAGAAGCTGGGCGGCGTCGATATTGCCTTCGGCGGCATCGGCATCAACGGCCATGTGGCATTTAACGAGGCAGATCCGTCTCTTTCACCGGAGGAATTTCTGGCACAGAAGACGCGGGTTCTCACCATCACACCGGAGACGCGAACGGCTAACGCCATCGGCGATTTCGGCGGAGCACTGGAGGATATGCCGCATTACTGTGTGACGATTGGAATCTACGAGATCGCCCACGCGAGAAAGATCCGTCTGGGAGTGTTCCGCAACTGGCACAGAGCGGTAGTGCGCCGCACGGCCTACGGGGAACCGTCCACCGATTTCCCGGTGAGCTTATTGCAGAACCATCCGGATATTACGCTGACACTGACGGATTACGTGGCGGCGCTGATGGACTGAGAGATACAAAGACAGACTGAGAGAAACAAAGACGGACTGAGAAAACAAAGTAATTGATACAGACTGGCGACAGAAAAGAAAGTGAGGATAAAGACAATGCCATTGATTCCATTAAGACCTCTGATGGAGGCAACGATAAAATACGGATTCGGCCAGGGGGCGTTTAACGTAAACGCGGTAGCCCAGGCAAAAGCAGCCATTGAAGTGCATGAGATGTTCCGTTCCCCGGCTATTTTACAGGGGGCGGACTTAGCGAACGGCTTTATGGGCGGCCGTACCGACTTTATGAATGCGACACTGGAAGACAAGAAGATCGGCGCAAAGAATATCGCGGACGCCGTAAAGAAATATGGGGCAGATTCGGATATTCCCATCGTCCTGCACCTGGATCACGGCCGTGATTTCGATTCCTGTGTGGCGGCGATCGAGGGCGGCTACACCTCTGTTATGATCGACGGTTCCTCCCTGCCATTTGACGAGAACGTGGATCTGACGAGAGAAGTGGTAAAATATGCACATGCGAGAGGCGTCAGTGTAGAGGGTGAGCTGGGCGTTCTGGCCGGCGTGGAAGATCATGTATTCTCCGCGTCCTCCACCTACACTAACCCATTAAAGGCAGTGGAATTCTTCCGTAAGACCGGCGTGGATGCACTTGCTATCTCCTACGGAACCATGCATGGCGCTTCCAAGGGAAAAGACGTAAAGCTGAGAAAAGAGATCGCCACGGCGATCAGAGAGTGCTTAAGCCACGAGGGTATTTTCGGTGCGCTTGTATCCCACGGTTCCTCTACGGTTCCGAAATATATTGTAGATGAGATCAATGCCCTGGGCGGAGAACTGACGAATACCTATGGCATCGCTGTTGAAGAACTGCAGGCAGCCATTCCCTGTGGGATCAACAAGATTAACGTGGATACCGATATCCGCCTGGCAGTTACCAGGAACATGAAGGAACTGTTTGTAAAATATCCGGAACTGCGTACTAGTGCGTCCATCGGTGAGATTTACGAGCTGCTGGAAGCGAAAAAGAGCCAGTTTGACCCGCGTGTCTTCCTTCCGCCGATCATGGATACGGTTATGAAGGGAACAATCCCGGACGACGATGTGGCGGCTATTGTAAACTGTGTCGAGCGCGGCGTAAAGGAAGTAGTCGGAACGCTGATCGTACAGTTCGGTTCCTTCGGCAAGGCGCCGTTAGTGGAGCAGGTGACGCTGGAAGAGATGATTGAACGGTATAAGAAGAATTAAACAGAGTGCTATTTGGCCCGGCAGAAGGTCCTGAGAGGGAGCGATGCCGGGCTTTTTCTGTGGGTTGCTTTTTCCATAAGGCCTGTTTATACTGGAACTAGTAGTACGAACTACCAGATCAGGAGGGGGGAAGACGATACACTGTGGAACAAAGTAGCAACGGAAAAGGAGGAAGTGTTATGCTGTCTAAGCGCCAGTTAAAGATACTTATGGAATTTTGTTCCAGCCCGGGCGCGGTTTTTTCATCACAGTACTTTTCAGACAGGCTCGGAGTGAGCATCAGAACTGTGAAAGCTGATTTTGATGTGGTAAAAGAGGCCCTGGACCGGGATGGAAGCGCCGTTATTCTGTCGATGCCTTCCAAAGGCAGTATATTAAAGGTGCTGAATCAGGAGCGGTTCCAGGATCTGACGGAGAGAATCAGAAGAGAATATTCAGATGAATTTCCGCTGACAGAACAGCCTATGAGGGTAAAATTAATGATATCCAGGCTGCTGGGAACGAACCAGTACCTGACCAAAGAATGGCTGGAAGAGGAGATGGCCGTGTCGGAATCTACGCTTTACCTCGATATGAAGCTTGTCAGAAAGACCATTGAGCCATACCAGCTGACCATGTCCTACGAATCCGGAAGGGGGTATAAGATCGGGGGTCTGGAAAAGAACAAGAGGCAGTGTCTCATTAAGGAAAATATATATACACTGCCGGTTGGAAACAGGAACAGAAAATCACTGGAGATGAAGACTGTCACCATGATTGAAGAGATTATCGTAGAGACGCTGGTGGACTACGAGTTTAAGATTTCGGATACTCTGTTCCGGGAACTCATTGTCTATGTGGTACTGTCGATAGAACGTATGCTGGGCGGGAATTTTATTAGAAAGAAAAATACGAACGAGAGTAACATCAGCAGTGAACGGGAATATGAGATTGCAGAGCGTATCCTGAGACGGAGTGCAGTGAAACTGAATTTTCCAGTGATGGAGGATGAGATCGGACTGCTGGCTATCTATTTAAAAGGAACAGGGGACTACGACAGAAAGAGTGGAATTCCTCAGGAGGTGAATGATTTTATCACTGATTCCCTGTCCCTCATCCACCAGGAATTCAGTGTGGATTTTACCGGAGATGTGGAACTCAATATCTTTCTGTGCCTGCATTTTATTCCTCTGCTCACCAGGCTGCAGAATGATATGCAGCTGGACAATGAGATGCTGAATGAAATCAAACAATCATTTCCCTTTGCCTTTGATATTGCCATTTATTTCTCTCTGCTCATTCAGAAACGGTACGGAAAAAAGATTGTGGAAGGAGAAATATCGTATTTTGCACTCTGTTTTGCCTATGGTCTGGAAAACTTGAATGCGGAAGAGAATGCGAAGAGCATCCTCGTTATTACTCCGTTAAAACAGAGTGAAACCATTCTGATCAGACAGAGAATCAATCAGTGGTTCAAAAATCAGATCGCCTGCCTGGATTTCGTCAATCAGGTTGATTTACCGGCCGTTGAACTGCAGAAATATGACGCAGTATTTACGACCCACAGGAGGCTTACAGGAGCGGTGAAGGATCTTGCGGTTCGCATCAGTATGTTCCCCAACGAGCAGGACTTTCTCCGAATGAATATGGCAATTAACGGGTATACCAGTGCTGAATCCGTGATGTCAAAATTCCATGAGGATCTTGTTTTCACGGGGGAAGCAGGCTCTAAAGAGGATATACTGGAACGCCTTCTGACGCTGGCTGAGGAAAAGTATGAATTGTCCCCGAGGTTCAGAACTGAAATCCTGGCCAGAGAAGAACTTGGAAGCACCTATTTCGGCAATAAGATTGCCATCCCCCATCCCCTCTGCCCGATTACAGAGGAGACCTTTGTGGTGGCTGGTCTTCTGGACCGGGAGATCAGCTGGTCTGAGAGTGAGAAGGTCCGCATTGTTTTAATGGTATCTGCGGAGGCCAATAACCCCAAGGCATTCCAGCTCTGGCATTACCTTTCTTCCCTGGTATGCAATAAAAAGCTGGTAAACGAACTTCTTTCAGATTTAAGCTATGAAAATCTCCTGAAGCAATTAACGGAATCCCTCCGTGATAAATTCTGAAATATTAATTATCTGCACGAAGCTTAGTGAAATACATTAAATTTTCTGCCTTTATAGGTATGCTATACTTAAAACCATAGAGGCCGACAGGAAAGGAGGTGGAGAGGTGACCGGTGTTTTAATTGCGACTCATTATAATATAGGGAAAGCAATTCTGGAGACTGCCGATATGGTGATTGGTCCGCAGGAGCAGGCAGAGGCCATCGGTATTTATGGTGATATGGATCCCTGCTTTTTTGGAGAAGAGATCCTGAACAGGATTGAGAGCATGATGGCAGCAGGATGCGATGAAGTGCTCGTTCTGCTGGATTTATTTGGAGGAACGCCGTGTAATGAAACTGTAAAACTTCTGCGGGAGCACAAACTTCAGGTATTAACAGGGTTAAATCTTCCGATGGTCTTAAGCGTCCTGCTTGCAGACCGTCACGTGGTGACAGCCGCCGGGTTACTGGAGATTGGAGAAAAGAGCGGCCGGAAAGGAATTATCAATGTTACCGGGAGAATCGCTTTAATGAGTGGTTCTGATGAGTGTCACGATGCCCCGTGCAGGACGCATGAGGGTGATCGATAGAAAGGGGGGACATTTATGGCTGTTGTATTGGCGAGGATTGACGACAGACTGATCCACGGGCAGGTTATGACCTCATGGGTGAACTTTACAGGGGCGAATAAGATTATTGTCATTGATGATGTGACGGCAAAGGACAGTTTCCTGTGCATGACGATCAAATCGCTGGTTCCATCCAACATCAGGGCGGAGGTATATACCAGGGAACAGAGTGTGGAGGCGTTCTTAAGCCAGAAAGAGAGCGACAAAATTATTGTTCTGGCTAAAACGCCGGAGCCATACGTCTACTTGCAGGAACATGGGGTTTCATTTGATCACATCAATATCGGGGGTATGGGAATTAAAAAGGGAAGAAAAACTATTTATAAAAATATATCCGCTTCCGATGAGGAACTTGCGATGTTGAAGGCTCTGGCAGACAATGGGGCCAGGGTATACATACAGATGGTCGCTGAAAACCCGAGAATGGAGCTCGACAAAATCATCTGAGGGGGGATTTACGTATGCAGATAACAATATTTCAGGCTATTTTAATCGGTATTGTGTATTATTTGGGAATTATCGGGACTCCGTGGACCACGGTACTCGGTTCCGCGAGTTTGTTCCAAAAGCCGCTTGTGGCAGGTACACTTGTAGGCTTGATTCTGGGAAGACCGGCGGAGGGCGTCATTATTGGTGCGGCGATCCAGCTTCCTTATATTGCATTTATCTCAGCCGGCGGTACCGTACCGGTTGATCCGGGACTGGCAGGGACTCTGGGGACGGCCCTGGCCATAGCGGGAAATGTAGATCCGGCCACCGCAATTACGCTGGCGGTGCCGCTGGGACTATTAGGAACTATTATTTGGGTGGTACATATGACCGTTGATGTCACATTTGTTCATATGGCCGACAAGGCTGCCAGCGAAGGAAATTTAAAGAAGATCTGTTTCCTCCACGTAGTGCCGCCTCAGATCTTTGTATTTATTATCAGTGTGATTCCTGTTATGCTGGGAGCGTATTTCGGAGCTGAGTATGTGGGCAATTTCATTGCTATGATCGGGGATAAACCGCTTCATGTACTTCAGGTAATTGGCGGAATTCTTCCTGCACTGGGAATCGCCATGAATTTACGCTCCATAGGAAGACCGAATACTCTTTTATTCTATTTGCTGGGATTTATTCTGTCCGTATATTTACAGCTCGACGTCATTGTCATTGCGGTCTTAAGCTTCATTATCGCTTACTTCTATACCCAGTTTAAAGAGGGAAGATCAGAAGGAGGTGCCATCTTATGAGTGAAAAACAGGTAAAGACATTAACGAAAAAGGATGTTGTGGGATCCTTCTGGCGGTGGACATTTTTCAGTCATGCGAACTATAACTATGAGCGGCTTGCGGCTACGGGATTCGTACACGCAATGGCACCGATTATTGAGAAACTGTATGGAGATGATCCGGAGGAATATAAGGCTGCGCTGGAGCGTCACATGGAATTCTATAACACAGAACCTCATTTTGGCGGTGTCATTAACGGCATGGTCATCGCCATGGAAGAGCAGCGGGCTAACGGAGCAGAGATATCTGACGAGGCCATTAACGGTATTAAGACGGGTCTAATGGGACCATTTGCGGGAATTGGCGATACGCTGTGGCAGGGAACATTAACGCCGATTTTGCTGTCAATCGGTATATCACTGAGTGCAGGAGGAAGCTTGTTCGGACCATTTGTCTACTCGGTGCTGATGATGGGTATCATGCTTTCCATTGCTTATTACGTGTGGATGCAGGGCTATAAGCTGGGGCGAGAGGGAATACAGAAGATTATGGCCAGCGGTCTGATTAAAAAAGTGATTACAGGGGCTTCTGCAATCGGAGCCATGGTAATGGGGGCGCTGACGGCCCAGTTCGTTGCTCTGTCAACTCCGGTTATGATCCATTTAAGTGACGGCGAGCTGGCGGTTCAGACGGCGATTTTGGATAAGCTGTTCCATGGCCTTCTTCCACTGGCCCTGACACTGATGACGCTTTATCTGCTGAAGAAAAAGAAGATGAAATCCATGCAGGTTATGGTGATTTTAATCGTAATCGGCTTAGTCGGCGGTCTGTTCGGTATTTTCTAAACAGGGAGGTAAACATGGAAGATAATTTGATGACCTTGACAACAGAGGAACGAAATCCGCGGACCATGGATATGAGCCATATGGAGGCAGGAGAGATAGCGGCTGTTATGAATGAGGAGGATTATCGCTGTGCGGCTGCAGTAAAAGAGGCTCTTCCTCAGATCGTAAATGTGATCAATACCTGTATTTCCACTATATCAGGTGGAGGCCGCGTGTTTTTTATTGGGGCAGCTCATTCCGGTTATCTGGGACTTTTGGATGGATATGAGACGAACGCCACCTTTGGAACAGAGAACCAGTTTATTCCCATCGTAGCCGGGCATTTTTCAGATATTATGAAGACGGAGGGAGGTGCAGAGGACTCTGCGGAGAGCGGAAAAGCAGATTTAGAGGCCTACGGTATTGACGAAAAAGATTACTGCATTGGCCTGAGTGCCTCCGGAAGAACGCCATATCCCATTGGTGCGCTGACTTATGCCAGAGAATGTGGGACGAGAACTGCAGCGATTATCAACAATCACGATACTCTTCTCGGGCGTGTTGCGGATGATGTGGTGGAACTGGTAGCAGGAGCTGAGGTAATTACGGGATCTACACGGCTGAAAGCGGGCACCTGTATGAAGATGGCACTCAATATGATTACCACGGTTACCATGGTTAAGCTGGGGAAGGTGTACAGCAATTTAATGATCGAAGTGCCTCCTGTCAGTGATAAAATGAGAAAACGCCTCCTGTATATCCTGCAGCAGGCCTCCGGGTGCACGAAAGAGCGGGCGAAGGAGCTGATGGAGGAGACGGAGTACGATATTAAGCTTGCATTGTTAATGGCGAAGAAATCAATCGGTCTTGAACAGGCAATTAAGGTGTTTGAGGAATGCGGGGGAGATATTAACCGGGTGATATAGGCGGAATAGAATATAGTAACAGGGAGAAGTCCTATGGCTGCTGAATGGCAGTTGTGGGGCTTCTCCACGCTTTTCATGATATGATCGGAAAGATTAAACAGAAAAGCTTCTCTCCCCGATTGACAAAAGTCCAGAAACAGTATAATATTTAATTAAATTAATTAAATAAGTCAGACGATCAAATTAAACTCAGGAGAAGGAGGCAGATCAAGTGGTTGATTTAAGGGGAAATCCGTTTTATCTGGATGAAGCAGGGGAGCGGTGGGTAAAGGAAACCGAGGCCGCCATGACGCCGCATGAAAAGGTATGCCAGCTCTTTGCAGACCCGCTCATGGGAAAAAGCAGGGAGGAGCTGATTCAGTTTCTGGAAGAGTATCCGCTTGCGGCCATTCCGTTCAGGGCCGCACTCTATGGCAACGAGGAGGCTCAGGATATCATGGCAGAGCTTCAGGAGCGTGCAAAAATTCCTTATCTCTACGCGGGAAACTGTGAGTCCGGTCCTAACGGCGCGCTGAAAGGGGGAACCCTGGTGGCTTCCGGGGCGCAGGTCCGGGCGACGAGAGACGCCCGTTATGCCTATGAGGTGGGGCGGATTACAGGCAGTGAGACATCTGCAGTGGGGTATAACTGGACGTTTGGTCCGGTTGGGGACATCTATGGCAACTGGAGAAACAGTCTGATTAATACGAGGGCCTACGGCAGTGACTCGCAGTTTGTCAGCGACTGCGTGGAGGCATATAATAAGGGGTGTATGGAATACGGCGTAGTGCCGTGCCTGAAGCATTTCCCGGGGGATGGCTGGGAAGAGAGGGACCAGCATCTGGCCATTTCAAACAATGGCCTGACTTGTGAAGAGTGGGATAAGACGTATGGGAAAATCTATCAGACGGCAATTAATCATGGTGTGTTAAGCATCATGGCGGCCCATTTTACGCTTCCTGCCTATCAGAAAAAGCTGAATCCGCAGCTGGAGGAACGGGATATGCAGCCTGCCTGCCTTTCCAGAGAGCTAATCGGGGGGCTTCTGCGCGGCCGGCTTGGGTTTCATGGTCTTGTGGTAACCGACCAGACGAAGATGATGGGATATTACGGAATGAGCCGTCTCGATGCAATACCTCTGTCGATTGCCTGCGGCTGTGATATGATATTGGGAATCAATGATATAGAGGAGGACGTGGAGGCGATGAAAGCGGGCCTTAAGTCGGGAATCGTGACAGAGGAGCGGCTTACGGAGGCAATTTACCGGATTCTGGCCTGCAAAGCGGCGATCGGACTTCACAGAAGGAAGGAGAGCGGCAGTTTTCATCCGGGAAAGGAGGCATTGGCGCGAA
>ENA-OQNO01002364-OQNO01002364.1-human-gut-metagenome-genome-assembly--contig:-NODE-2364-length-10970-cov-3.260445_pt1 | contig 10970 bp, 13 predicted proteins | sample MGYA00242629_ERZ504880 | MGnify/ENA primary metagenome ERZ504880 (study PRJEB26092, sample SAMD00036377) | human gut metagenome | host: Homo sapiens | study: EMG produced TPA metagenomics assembly of... | reverse complement strand
TAGATTTTTACATAATCCCAGACCACCAACTTCTCTGGGAAGTCTTCTGAATGCGTCTTTGTGTATGCACGTTTCTTGATGTTCACATTTCCAACAATCACATATTGAATAATCCATAGGTTTTTTATTCATTCTAATTTTCACCTCCCGTCGTTCAGCTAATATCCTAAGTAATCTCTCAATGATTCAAATACTTCTAATCCAATCTTTTCATCCGTATTATGTCTGAATTGTATTGCGTGGTACTCTCGATCAACCCGGTTAACAATTTCATCAATATCACCGATTTTGTCATACCCGATTAAAGGAATGTATACTTGATCATCATTCAGCACTTTCACATTATTTAAATGCGCTAAAACTATTTTTTGCCACTTTTTCATATTGATTTAATCCTCCTTATTTGTGATTATTAAACGCACACAATAAATAATAATTCTTCCAGTCTATTGCTCTCATCTTTTGACAATGTGATCTCAGGATTATTGAATAAATACCCTTGCCCACAAACACCTATATATCCATTCTCCTTTAAAGATGAAAAGGCATTATAGGTATTGGAATTATATTGAACCTCATCTGATAACCATTTATCTATTCTGTCACGATGAATGATGTCGTTTTCTCCATCTCCATAGCCAGCACAACGAATACGTGATTTTAAATCGTTATAGCATTGTGCAAGTTCTGATAATGCCAGGATGTGAAGATCTGCTATCGTAATCTTTCCTTGTTTCATCGCTAACTTATAATCATTGATATAGCGTTGATCTAATACCCTTGTTGAAATCTTAATATTCATTATGCTTCCTCCTTAATTTTGGGTGCCCTTAATACACCTACTGAAATATAATTTTTCAGCAGCCAGATTATTATTCAGTTATCTGGGGGATACCGCCTGTTATCAGATCGTAACAAGCGGTTATGAAATGTCTATCATCGTAATGTCAACCGCTTGTAATGGGATATTTTCTGGTAGTCTTTTAATGAATCTGCTCCCAGATCTTCCTCAAGCTTTTTTGCATCTAAGGTTTTGCGGGTACACTCACTGTATTTAACCGTGAAGTCGTTCCCGATCTCGGATGTTTTATTATTAGATTCAAAGTAACCATAGATTTCATGCTCTAATGATTTAATATTATCCTCTAGTTCTTCTTTCATTGCTTTAAGACTTCTCAGGTCATTGACTGTACTTTCCAATTCTTTGATTGTGGTACACATATGATTCAACTCCTTTTCCTATTTGTTTCAAGTTAGCAAGTCCAACTCTCTCTCAGTAATCTTCCTGACTATTGATTCCAGTCGTTCACTCACAGGTATATTGACCTTTGATTTCACAAGGCTTTCGGCTATTGTAAGTGTTGTGTCTTGCTTAACTTGTAAGTCCATTATATGCCATCTTATAAGTTTTGTCTATATGCCATCATATACAAAATTATATGCTGTCTTATATATATTTTTTGTCTATTATGTATATGCCATCTCATAATTTGACAGAATTACATATATATGATATCTTATATCTATTAAAAGATTTTAGATTGAGAGGTGATTCCATGGTAAGTGAAGCGCAAAAAAGAGCTACTAAAAATTATGAGAAAGAAAAAATTGATAAAGTAACTCTAAGACTTGAAAAAGGTAAGAAAGAAATCTACAGAATAGAAGCTGAAAAACGAAATATATCATTGAATGCCTTTATAGTAGAAGCGATAGAGGAAAAAATAAAAAATCAGTGAAAGTTAAAACAGCATTTATATAGAAGAAATACAGAATATGGAGGTATTAATGGAAGCTGAGAAAAAGCCATACATCGTAAACGGTGAGCGTGTAACCTTAGAAGAATACAGAAAAACAAAGTATGAAGACTTGAGAGTACGTGTGCCGAAAGGTAAAAAAGAAGAAATCAAGAAGTTTGTTGCTACTACCAATGAAAGTCTAAATAGTTTTATCAATAAAGCTATTGATGAAAAGATTGAACGTGATAAACTTAATAAATAGTGTTGTGTGGTACCCATAAAAATATATAAATTATGGGTACCATTTTTGTGTATTATTCCGTCTTGAAATATGGGTACCCATACTATATAATAATCATAACAACAGACAACAAAGTACCTTGATAATTGAATAGACTTTGCACTTCGGATATGGTACAATCATCTCATAGGAAATTTTATGGAGGTCAGAACATATGACAGAAAATGAACTATTACTAGCCATATCAGATATTGTAGATAAAAAGATAAAAGCTAACATGCAACCTATACGGAATGACTTAGATAATATACAAAGCGAACTTAAAACAATAAAGGTTGATCTAATCGAAAACAACGTGATACCTAGATTATCGAACATAGAGCAACACTATGTGACTACTGCTAACCGCTATATCAATAGTACAGAAACTTTAGAAGCAATGAAATCTGATATAGATATTCTCAAAAAGGTAGTTGCTGAACATAGCGACAAACTTAACAAAACAGCATAACACGTACTGACCATATACAAGTGTAAAGTCTATTAAATTATCAAGGGCTTTACACTTTTTTTATGGAGGTACATACTATGACAAGTTATTTTGAACATGTTACTACCCTACAGGAATTGAGAAGCCAATACAAGGCACTACTCAAAAAATATCATCCTGACAACGCTGACGGCTCTCTGGAGGTCACAAAAGTAATCAATCTGGAATATGAACAACTTTTTCAGCAACTGAAAAATGCCCATACTGCTTCGGGTAACGCTACTTCATACAGTGAGATGCAATTTGACTTCTCAGAGGATGAAAAGTTGCGTGAAATACTTAATAAGGTTGTAACCCTTGCGGGATTGAATATTGAGATTATAGGTAATTGGATCTGGCTTGACGGTCTGACATATTCACATAGAAAATATCTGGGAAGTATTGGTTTTAAATGGGCATCTGAGAAAAAGAAATGGTACTTTCACACGGAAACATTCAGGAAGAAAAGCCGTAAAAAATTGAGTATTGATGATATCCGCCAGTATTACGGAAGTACAAGTGTTAAGAATGAATCTGCTGTATTGCTTAATGCATAAAAGAAAGGAGTACCGTGACAGTACTCCTATGATTCAATATGATAGATGGGGGGTGGTTAAAACTTTTGAGGGGAGCTTTTTTTGGCTTCCTGGGCGCATCTGGTTCACTTCTACACTCACTTGAAAATTCAGACTCATTCTATAAACAATATGTATCATTCTCTTTTTTTAAAACTATTACTAATAAATCTAATTAATGTTTTTCAATAACTGTTTCATTAGTAGTCGGCTCATACCAGACGCTTAAGATGTTAGAACTGAGCTTCTGCATTTTTTTTACTTCTCTTGATGCTTTGTAAATGTCTGTATCTAAGTATTTTACTGGTATTAGTGATAAGTCATGAGAACTATTACCTTTAATTGCAATTTTATTTTTTTTATCACCTTTTAATAATTTTTGGTATCTATTGTATAAATGAGGACATTCTTCTCTCAATAAAGCTGGGATATTTGGATAAACCTCTTTATTTATCATATCTGCAGCCCAATATCCTGTAATCGACATATCTGACGGATTAACATAAATATGGTTAAAATAATCAATATCTATGATACATCCATGTATAGTTCCACTACCTCCTATCTTTTCAATTTCATTAGAAATTTTTTCTTGGTATTTTGTGTAGGAATCTAACGGTTTTTTTATGTGAGCTATTACTTTATCCATATTGTTATAATAATAATGGATATTAGTGAAATCTAATTTTTTTAGCGCCCCACCGTTAAGAATGGAGAGAGAACCACTTTGTGCTCTATGAATAAAACAATAGTAACCGTTCCTTTTTAGCATATAAAGTATATTTACTTTTCTTGTGAAACTCATCTGTATGTTCATTCCACGAAAAAAATCATTATACTGATTACCGGTAATTGTATGTATACCATCTTCAAAATATGAAAAACAATCATATTCATCTTCTAAATAGAAATACTTTAATTTGGGATTCTCGTTGTAATATCCTAACTGGTTATCTGCATATATTCGGTATTCTCCGTCATCATAAAAATAATTGCGGTGAGTATGACCACTAACATATACAATATTTTTTTGAGGTTCTGGATTCTTACACCAATCTTTTTTGGGGGTATGTGTAAATACGATAAGATTCTTATCCGAAACAGTATCACACACTAAATTATACATTTTTTCAAACTTCTGTGTTTCTTCTATTTCAGTTTGTCTGCCAATAGTATTCCTATAAATACCATTATTGGCATTGAATTCTTCGTTATATCCTGAAAAAGCCAATCCACCAAATATAACTAATCTTGTATTGCTCAAAATTTTGCGTATTGTAGATTTATCAGAAGAAATAAATTCTTCGGTCGTAATTCTATTTAACCGATAATCTGCATCTATATAAAGAATATCATTTTGTAATAAATACATACCCTGTTCCCGTAAAAGTGAATTGTATTTGCTGACAATACTGGTGAAATCTTCACCTGGATATCCCCACAATTCATGATTTCCAAGTAAAAATATAATATCTGCTCTATATTTTCTTTCCTCCAAAGTTTTACTTAGAAGTTTTATAAAAGAATTGAATACAAAAAAATCAGAGGAAGTATCTCCACCAATAAGAATTAATTTTTTTCCTCTAAAGGCAAAGAAAATATCTTCAATAATATTTTTCAAAACAAAAATAATATCATTTTTAGATTTACAATCTGCATTCTTAATCCTATGCGTCAAATGCAAATCCGTAATATAATAAACCATCTGACTTTTCATAATCTCTTCAAAAGATAATCCTAATCTTCGGTCAGTTTGTAAAGCAATAACTGTTTCTTTCTCATTCTCAATAGTTTGCTCAAAAGTTTGTATATGATCTTTATCAAAATTATGTTTCTCATATTTGATTCCTAACCTTTCACTTGTTTTACTTGTTAACTTTATTCCTGCTAAATTAAATGTTTGTAGATCTTTAAGATTTATTAGACCGTCACAGAATAATAAGTCAGCATTTGATAAATCACCTTTTAAAAACGCAACAAAATCAAAAAAATAGTTAAAATCATGGTTATATTGCTTTATAACATTTTTGTTTTTATCATACCATATTTGATTCACTATATATTTTTGATTTTCATACATTTTATTTACAACATAATCCAATTCATCTAAAGAATTTAGAGGAAGTTTGGTTGTTGAGTCAATCATATAAATTGAAAAATCAACATTTAAGCCAATAACATTACTAATATCACAGTTCCTTAAATCACCTTTTCGATAACTTATAAACGATTTAAAATCTTCAAAATATCTATAAGTCCCATATATTCCTACAACCGATTTTTCATAATAATAATGTATTTGTGAATCAAAATAGCAATATTTAGTTGTAGACGTCTTATTGCTATTTAGAGATCTTGCATGATCTTTTAATCTTTTTTTATAATTATTTACTGTCTGTTTACTACCTAACGAATAATCGTATGCGGCAATAACATCTTCGGGGTTGTAGATTGAACACAAACTATAGATCATCAAATACGAAGGATACTTACCATGCGACATAAATTCCATGATAACTCTAAATCTGTTTTTATCATTAACATTCTCATAAATATATTGATAAAAGAAAAAAGTAGCAGACACAACTGCATATAAACTTGATTGTTTATAATTATTAACGCATTCATTCAATTCTTCATAAGTGCTACATTTATTGAATTTTTTAATCCACCTTTTACAATTTCTTTTATTGCATTCTGCTCGATTATATTTCTCAATTTCTTCATTTGATGCTTCAAAAACATAGTCATCAATTGTTCTTGTTTCAAAAGCTTTAATTGATAATTTTTTTGTATCTATTGCTGTCTTAAAATTAGAGAAATCTAACTGATAGTAACAAGAATTTTCAAATATGTCACCATCTAAAAATAAATAATAAGAATCAAAATTCTTAAAAACAGTACGTATATTCTTATTTCGGACTTCTTCACGCAATCTAAAAGTTATTATCTCTTCAACAAAAAATAAATCTTTTATAACATCATACCCTCTTCTATCGCTCTTTCTTAATCCAAGCTTACGCTCTATATCCACAATAGCCTTTTCGTTTCTTATTTCTTCTGGGACGTCAAAGAAACCTATTTTTTCCTTTTTTAACTGATTTACAAAGTCTTGTATATCTTTCTTAGAGTAAAAGGATACCCCCATTTGTCTTCCCACCATTCCAATTTATTTTTTTCCATATTGCATTATGACTAGTGCATTTAGATTATCTACACTATTATTCTACTATAAAACATTATATTCTTCCATATGTTTTTGAAAATAAGCTTAGCAATACCGAACTTCTCCACATCTAAAATTTCATATCTACTTATAATGATAAACATCTCTATAAAATTGTAAAGTGCCACATGATAATTTCCACAAGCAGCACTATTATAGAAGGGGGGGATACTTTAAACTTCTACGGCAAAGTACCTGTCTCCATATGTCCCATGTATAAGTATTGACGGTGAGGTATCTCATCTCTCGCTACTCCAGATCATTGGACTATGCGACAGTATATGACTCAGATTTGTATCCTCGCAGCTTCATTGAACACTTTATCCACCATGATATGAAAATCGCTAAATGAATCATATACAGACGTAAGATCAGCTAATATCTAGTAATGGTGATATTGGTAGTAATAAACTTATTTGACTGGGTGTAATAAATGTGGCGTGTTTGTATTGCGCATGGATATACTGCAAATTGCTTGGTTTCCCCATTTGGGGTAACCATTGAAAACGAGGTGTCTTGAAATTCTTACTTCTTACTTCTTATCTAAATAGCATTTTAATTTACGTGTAATTAAATCTTAATAGTTTGACCCAATTTTAAATATTTGTATAGATCATTTTGATAAATTACCGGTCTACGCAAGTCAGGATTTTCTAAATCATTTAAATATTTATTTACATTTTCTAAATATTTTTCACATTCATTCTACACGCTTGAATAATAATGAATTGCTATATCTGCCATTTTCCTACCCCCATTTATATTATATATCGTAACTCATATTAACGATTTTTGCTTCCTCCACCCCATATAAATTGTCCACCATAATGTGAAAGACTATGTACGGATCTATGTACTAACATAACTTTACCTACAATTTTATTATGTTCGAGTGCTAGGTCTTTTGGTATTTTACCGTTATTAATTTCGCTAATTTGTTTATCTGTAAAATTGCTCCGAAATATAATATCAGTATTAACTGCATCCATTAGGTTCTCTATGACGTACTTTTTTTGCTTTGAATTTCTCGCATTTATTAATTTAGGAGGAAGATCAATTATTGCATAACTCAACTTAGAAAAATCAGGTAAACCATCTTTGTATGGTATACCCCTTTGTCTCCAATGTCTTAATTCACACTGAATATACGGATCATTAGGAATAAATATAGAATTTCCAACCTTCTCTTCATCTTCCCATCGACCTTTACTTTTTGATGGTATTTTATTAAGAATTTTTTCACCATATTTTTCTAGAGCTGACTTTATATAAGTTTCAGATTTACAAATTTGCATAATCCTAGTAGTTTCATTTGTAATTATATTATGATCAATTATTCTAGGAGTTAGATTTGATCTGAAACTTCTCTTTTCTGTATCGGTAACCTTAATTAAAGAATATTTTGTTTTTATTTCAAATACATCTTCGACACTAACATTATCTTCATCAATTTTATTTATCAAATCAAAAATATCTTTTTCATTTTCTTTAAGTTCATCCAATGATAGTTTACAAGTACATAACTTTTCATTTTTTGATTCTATTTCAGATATATTTACTTGTACTGATAGTAGCAAATCACTTAATTCGTTACGTTCTTGACTAAGTATTTCTTTATTATCAGATAAGCATGATAATAAATTCTCTTCATTATCTTCTATCAGTATGTTAGCATTATCAAAACAGTCAAGTATTTTAATATTTGATTCTTCATCCATTTCTAAATTATATTTAAGATTCTCTTTTAAATACTCCAAGCTGTTCTTATCTTCAGTAATACTAGAAATTTTTTCTAATAAATCATTACGTTCTATAATACTACATTCAATTATTTCTTTATAATTATTTCTACTCTTGTACACATATACCCTCTTTTTTATAATATATATAATTTAATAAAAGAAATCTGTAGGTGACACAGAAGATTTCACAATATCTTCTATAGTTTTTGTAACTGTATAACGTATGGATGATATAAGTCTATTAAGATTTGGATTTTGTCCTTCTTTCATAACTATTAGTTTGTTACCTATAGATTTATTAGCCTCAACAATATTATTAGAATCGTATTCCACTTTATTTGGTATTATAAGCACATATATAGATAAATTAACTCTGTTTCTTGTCAATTGATCTCCCATAACTAGAAATGATAACCAAGGATAGGATTGCTGAAATCTTCCAGATTCAGCAGAAATAAGTATCGATGGAACAGTTTCTATTCCTGAGTCTGTTACAGAACCTGCACTCTTCACTTCGCATTTAAGTCCTTCATTATACTCAGTAATTAGGTTTTCTTGTAGTATATCTAGTACTTTATTTATATCCCAAAGAAAATTTTCTACAGTTATATCATGTTCCCATTCTTCAATAACCATTGGCAATGAAATCTTCTGTTGGCTCATAACTGCATTTTCAACATAAGATTTTAAATCATTCACTTTCCATTTTGAGCTTCTATAATCGAAGGCAAAAATATTGTTGTTATCAGGTGCGGTTAAAATTTCTGGCGAATCCTCAATTTTATTTTTCAAAAACTTTAACCGCGTTTCATGTTGCTTTGTTCTGGGCAGATTATTAGTAAAAAGTCCATCCAATATCATTTCTTCTTGTTTTCTTGCTTTTAGATATGTGAAAATTTTAATCAATGTATCATACTCGCATACATAGTTTTCAGATTTATAATATGAAATCCATAATTTTAAACTATCATTTATTTTATCAATTACGCCTCCCTTACTATAATTAAAAGCAATTGCAATTATATAATCTGTGGTTGGTACTCTTGTAATATTACCATTTTTGTCAAAAATCGTTTGACCAAAATAGCTTAGATATTGACTTAATACGTAATCAAATATTTTAGAGTCATGATTTTCCTGAAGTACAATCGCTATTGGTAAATGTCTAAAATCTTCCAATAAGTGTGAAGGATCATCTGCAAATGATAAAATATTAAATTCATCTTCTTCATTAGCATTTTCTGCTGTATTTAAATACTTTATTAATTCGTTTATTACTACACTGTAATATGGCATTTTTTGTTTGTATTCTAATATTGCTTGATTAATATTATCAATATCATTAAACACACTTGGAGTTATACTATTCTCATCAGGAAATTCATGAGACCTCGATAGACTATGTAAAGCATTCGTTCTAAAAAGTGTAATAGTAGACAGATCTTTCATCAAATTAAAAGCTACATATGGCCTTGAATTTTTAGATCTCATTATGCTATTGGCTGATTCATAAAATGTATTCCATATATTTCTTATATAGACATTCATATGCTGATCTACTTTGGGGTATCTTTGCATTATATTGGAATATTGATCTATTATCGAACCAAAATTTCTTGATCCTTGAGGTTTTTTTAATTCATTACTAAATTTTCTATCTATATCAGAAATTGATCTATTAATAGCGCTTTCTCTTTTTTCCTCCATATTTTTTGATATTCTATAAATCAAATAAATTGCAGCCATTATTAATACAAGAATCCAAATATATTCCATAATTATTCTCTCTTTCTTTACTCTATTTTTCTTGAACACCTTTTTTTAATATTATAATCTTTTTGCTTAATTCAGTATTTTGCTTAGATAAATAAGTTATATCGTCTCTACTTTCATAGTATATATTTGTAGCATATTCAAACAAGCCAATATCAGTAATATTTTCTCTAAATTTATTTAAATTCTCAATCATCCTAGTTATAATATTTTTTACCGATATGCTCTTTGATTCTAGTCTTATCACCTCTTCTTTGAAATACTCAATATTTTCGCTATCAACTTCATTATAATCATTATTTAGTTTAAATAGAGAATTCTTTATTAAATTTAATATAGTCAAAGCGCCAACTTCATCTTTTTGTTTTTGCTTTTTATATTTGTCACATAGTATTACTAATGTACTATTTAATAATCTCTTAAAAGAATCATTTTTTATCATTAACTCGAATAGTTCCTCGTCATTTGGTGGCTCTATTTGTATTTTTTTTCCTACAATTTGCTCTATTTTAACACCAAACGGCTTAAGAACGCTTTCAAAAGTTATCAATGCATGTCCGGGTAAAAATGAAGCCATCTGCTCAAGTTGGAGATTTGAAGCTGACATTGTAGATCCTAGTATTTCTCTATCATCCATGGCAGTTATCCGTTGAGCAATCTTTAATCCAGTATTTTTAAGTATTTCTGGAGCCATAGCCGTTGGTAATTGATCTGCAATAAATATACTTTCCTTTAGTGCCCTAACTTCAGCTAACATTTTTACGATAAATGCTGTTGCTGCTATTTTAGGATTAGCTTCATCACTTGCAGCTTCATTACTTTGTTGACCTATTAAATTGTGAGCCTCTTCTATAAAAATAACATGACGTGTTGGCTTTTCTTTATTAAAATTCGGATTAGCTTTTAAAGCTTCCCTTATCAATGTACATAGTAGCAGTGTAGTAAAATTTGCTGGTGCTGCACCCATTGTTTCTAATTCTATGATTGCGGGTATTTCTAGCCATTCTTCAGGAGTAATAGAAGATTTTTTGACATCAAATACATCTCCCATCTCACGTCTTAGTAGACTACCAATACGCATTTCTAAAGCTGCCTGCATATTTGAACGCATTTCAACTTGATACTTTGCTTCATTAATCTATTTATTC
>ENA-OQNO01002353-OQNO01002353.1-human-gut-metagenome-genome-assembly--contig:-NODE-2353-length-11015-cov-2.489622_pt1 | contig 11015 bp, 9 predicted proteins | sample MGYA00242629_ERZ504880 | MGnify/ENA primary metagenome ERZ504880 (study PRJEB26092, sample SAMD00036377) | human gut metagenome | host: Homo sapiens | study: EMG produced TPA metagenomics assembly of... | reverse complement strand
TTTCCTGTTCGGTCAACGGTCCCGTAATAGAGCACTCACAGGTACCGTTCACCCAGGCAGCTACCCGTACATTCACATTCGACATGATGTAGTGGACAATGCCGTTTTTGGTGTACTCGATCACAGAGGAACCATCTTTTTCAAAGATGGATGAGGAAAAGGTGCCGTCCATTCGATAGGAATACATAAGGTTCAGGATGCTCTGACCGCTGCTGTAGGAGGCAGTGAATACGACCTGTCCGGTTGAAGGGCTGGCCTCCACATAGTCCAGCACATACCCCTCCGGAATCCAGGACGGGGCCAGCGGTTCAGAAATGGAGTGGGCGTCAAAAGCATCCTGAAGCGTGGGGTATTGCTCCACTTCGTAGATCAGAACCCCATCAATGTCAACGGGAACTGCGGAAACCGCGGAAGTTGCAGGGCCTGCCGGGGCAGCAAAGCGGAATGTCTCCTCCGTCCATCGCCCGATTGCACCAAACACGTCGATGCCAGCGGCCTGTGCACAAAACATAGTGAATACGGCGACGATGGCCGCAACAACGACAACTCTTGCGAAGGCTCTGCGGAAACGGAATCCATGAGATCCTCTTTGGGGAACCTCCGGTTTGGGCAAAATGTCCTCGTCGAATAAAATCGCATGCTGTGAACGGAACTTTTCCCATGACCGTTCCACATCAAAATCTTTTTCGAGAGGAGCTTTTTTGTCCAGGGCGGCCAGATAGGAGTCAATCACATCCTCATCATAGGTAAGGTCTGTCATTTCATCCATCCTGGCTTCCAGCTCTGTCAACAGCTCGTCCGCTGTTTTGTCGCACAGATGTCCTTGGATTTGAGAGACGTTGCCCTTCCCTCTGCCCGACTGGTGTGGGGCTCGTTTCTTCTCGGGCATCATGACACCTCCTTCTTAGGAATATCAGAAAGACTGATAGAAACATTACATCAATTCTGAAAAATCTGTTTCTTTTTCCGCCAGCTTTTTATAGTGTTGCTTTGCCCGGAACATCTGAGTCCGGCAGGTCAGGATCGGAATCTTCAGCCGTGCAGAAATCTCCCCGTAGGACAGCCCTTCCTCATAGAACCAGACCAACAGATCCTGTTCCCGCTGGGTGAGGCCCGGCGGCAGTATATCGCGCAGAGAAAAAAACTGTTTTGGAGGGGCGCTGATTTGAGTGATTTGTTCCTCTATGGAAATTTCATGGCTAGATTGCTTCTGGTTCCTGTCCATAGAATGGCGGATTAGGTTTTGAACGACTTTCATCAGCCACCCGGAGGGGTTTGGATGAACTCTTACGGTATCAAACCGAGCCAGGAGCAATAAGAATGCCTCCTGTACGACATTCTCAGCCTCGTCTTTATCGCCCAGCCGGCGGAAAGCGACCTTATACAGTTTGAGGGCATTGGCTTCATAAAGTTCCTTCACCCATGCTTCATCTGCTGGACTCATAAGCATCTCTCCTCCCGGTTGGCTGGTACCGGCTCCATTTTACCGAAGCAGGCTGGAAAATGCAATCCCGCCCCCGGTTTCCAGCCAAAACCGGGAGCGGGCGTTTTTACGGCAGAAAGGGCTTGAGGTACTCGGCCATGGAGCGGGACATCTCGCGGGAGAAATCGGAGTTGTACTTGCGCTTGCAGAAGGCGTCCAGCCACGCACCGTAGGGCCGGGCTCCGGCGTTGTCGGCCAGCATAGCCTCCAGCTCGGCCGGCTCCATGCGGCGGTAGGCGTTCTCGTGGACGATGTGCTCCAAGGCGCGGCGGCGGGGCTTTTCCCGCTCCTGCTGCTGCTGCGTGGGGTAGCCAAACACCAGCAGGGCGGCGGGCACCACGTACTCCGGCAGGCGGAGCAGGGTCCGGTGGGTCTCCACCTGCTCCAGAATGTCGCCGATGTAGCAGGAGCCGATGCCCAGGCTCCATGCGGCGGTGACGGCGTTCTGGGCGGCGATATTGGCGTCGGACAGGGCCAGCCACAGGTCGCCCGGCCCGGGGCGGCGGGGGGAACAGCCCCCGGCGGCAAAGGCGTCGTACCACTTCTGGCAGTCGGCGCAGAAAAGGAGCACCAGCGGGGCCTGGGCGATGAAGGGCTGGTGGTCGCAGGTGTCGGCCAACGTGTCCTTGACGGCCTGGTCGGTAATGTCTAAAATGGTATAGAGCTGCTGGTTCCCCGCCGTGGGGGCGGCGCAGGCCGCCTCCAGGATGGCCCGCCGGGCCTCCGGGGAAATGGGCCGGTCCAGAAAGGCCCGCACCGACTTGCGGGCGTGGAGCTGGGACAGAACTTCGTTCATAAAAATCCCTCCTAGGATGTGATGGTGTGAAAGAGATGCAGTTTACCGTGGAGCGGGGCGGCCCGCTGCTGCCCTTCCTGCTGGAGCACGTGAAGGGGAGCCGCAACCATGTCAAGTCGCTGCTCGCCCGGGGGCAGGTGCAGGTGGATGGGGCGGCCGTCCGCCGCCACGACCACCCCCTCGCCCCCGGCCAGCGGGTGAGCGTGCTCGCCCAGGGGGCGGAGGCGCGGCGGGCCCCCTTCCCGGTGCTCTATGAGGACGGGCGCATCCTGGTCATTGACAAGCCCTCCGGCCTGCTGAGCATGGCCAGCGACCGGGAGAAGGTGCGCACCGCCTACCGCATGGCGGGGGAGTACGTGCGCCGCACCAGGCCCGGAGGGCGGGTGTTCATCGTCCACCGGCTGGACCGCGACACCTCCGGCGTGCTCCTGTTCGCCAAAGACGAGGAGACCAAGCGGGCCTATCAGGAGCACTGGGACGCGCTGGTGCGCCGCCGGGGCTATCTGGCGGTGGTGGAGGGCCGGCCCCCCAGGGAGGAGGACACCATCCGCACCCTTCTGCGGGAGAACGCCGCCCACAAGGTCTACTCCGTCCGCTCCGGCGGCAAGGAGGCGGTGACCCACTACCGCACCATCCAGGCGGGGCGGGAGTACACCCTGCTGGAGGTGGACATCGACACCGGGCGCAAGAACCAGATCCGCGCCCACCTGAGCGAGCTGGGCTGCCCCGTGGCGGGAGACCGGGACTACGGCGCGGCCGCCAGCCCGCTGGGCCGCCTGTGCCTCCACGCCCACGAGCTGGCCCTGACCGACCCCTTCACCGGGGAGGAGCGGACGTTCCGCTCCGGGGCCCCCCGGGGCTTCCGCGCGCTGGTCTGCTAGAGACCCAGCCGGGCCCGGGCCTGGGTGCGGAACTCCACCAGCTCGGGATAGCGGTAGAAAAAGTTCAGCTTCTCCTCCCAGACGGCATCCCCCTCCGGGGCGTCCCACAGGACAAAGTAGGTGAAGCTCTCCGCAATGTCCTCCGACGGGTCGGTGGAGGCGTAGTCGGTGACGAAATCCGCCTGGTGCCGGAGGTAAAAGCCATAGCTGTCCGGATTGGCCAGGCGGTCATGCAGGTAGTCCGTCCAGAAGGTGTGGTAGAAGTCATCCAGATAGGAGCCGGACCGGGCGACCATGCCCTCCTCGCAGTACCGGGCGCCGCTCTCCGGAGCGCCGTAGTCCGCCTGGGTGTCGTTGAGGGTGAGGTAGTGGGTATACTCGTGGAGGACGGTTTCGGTAAACCAGTCCAACTCCCCGGCATCCGCCGGGTCCACTGCCAGTTCCCACCGCGTCCCTGTGTCATCCAGGGGGGACACATAGGCCAGGGTTTCATCCAGACCGTCGGTAAAGACAGTGAAGCGGGAAAAGCCGTCCAGGGCACCCTCGGGCAGAAGGGCGTTCACCTGTGCCCACAGGGAACGGTAGATATCCTCCCCAGAGGTCAGCCGGAGGCCGCCGTCCGGCTCCACGGCATAGTCGGCCAGCGGGCGCTCGGCGGGAGAGGCATAGCCCCAGGACCCGCCGCCCCCCAGGTATTTGAGCGTGTACCGCTCATAGAGCCGGTTGAGGCGGTCCACCAGATTGGCCTCCTCAGTGGACAACCGCCACCGATTTTCCCCCTCCCGGGCTTGGCGCAGGGGGAGGAGCTGTTCCACAAGGGTATGCACGTGGGCCAGCTCCGCCTCGGAGAGCAGGCCGTCCAGCTCCCCGAGCTGGGCGGAGGCCAGCGCATCGGCGGCTGGATTTTCCACAGATACGCCAGAGGATGTGGAAAACTTCTCCGGTTGTTTGCAGCCAGCCAGGAGAAGCAGGGGGAGCAGCGCCAGGAGGGCGCGGCGCTTGACCATGGGATCACCTCCGTGTTGGATTATTTCCGCCATTGTACCACAGGACGGTGAAAAAGAGAAGGGCGGCGGGACGCTTAATGCGTCCCGCCGCCATAGCGTTTCAGCAGGGCCTGAAATTCCGGCTCGTCCTGGAGGAAAGCCAGTTCGGGCTCCCGCTGGAGCTCCAGCAGCAGGCCGGGCAACAGAACGGACCCGACGGCCACCTGCGTACCGGGCAGAAGGTGGGGATAGAGCCCCCCGCCGTCCCAGGAGCGGTTGAGCGCCTCCAGCATATCCCGCAAGGCAGACAGGGCGGCCGTCTTGTCCCCCTCTGCCGCGGCCTGTTGGAGCCGTCCGGAGGAGGCGACGCCGGGAATGAGGGCGTAACGCTCCGCCGTCTCCTCAATGAGGGCGGCCAGCCGGGCCCCGTCCTCCAGCCGCTCCGCCTGGAGGGCCAGCTCCTGAAGGCTGACCAATGACTCGTAGACCTCCGTCGCGGCATTGAGCAGCCGCCGCTCCCACAGCTCCGCGGCCTCCTCCCCACGGCCTGTCCGGCGGAGCAGCCCCGCCTGCAAAGCGTCCCGGTGGGGCCAGCGGTCGGACAGGGAGGAGAGCAGCTCCTCCGCCGCGGCGTACTCCTCCCGCCTCATGTGTCTGCCGATGAGCAGGTGGAGGGCCTGGTCCCGGATATCCGGCTCCTCGCTGTCGGCCAGAGCGCGGTACAGAGGCTCCAGACGGCGCTCGTAGGGCTCCGGCTCGGCCACGACGCCAAGAAATCCGACATCCTCGGCCTCGCCGTGCGCGGCGGCTCCGTGGTCAGCCACATCATCTGGGGCGAAAACGTCCGCGCGCCCATGATCGACCGGGGCACCGCCGACTATTACCTGAGCTTCGAATGGCTGGAGGGCCTGCGGCGGCTCGTCTATACGAATAAGGATACGGTCGTGCTCGCCAACGACTGGCGCATCGACCCCGTATCGGTAAGCTCCGGGCAGGCCGACTATCCCGACGAGGACGGCATCCGCGCCGCCATCCGCGAACGCTGCGCGGGCCTGCGGGAAATCCCGGCCACGCCGCTCGCCGTGGAGATGGGCAACGCCCGCGTGTTCAACAGCGTCATGATGGGCGGGCTGGCCCAGCTCGTCGGGGGCGACGCCGACGTCTGGCGCTCCGTCATCGCCGACCGGGTCGCGCCCAAAGTGCGGGATCTCAATGTCCGGGCATTCGATGCCGGGCTGAACCACACGTTCTAGGGCCATCCCATCTTGAAACGGCTTTCGCCGCACGCGGGTGCGGCGTGCCGTGAACCGGCGTGGGGTCTGGTGAAGACGGCGCTTCCTACCGGAGCCCGGCTTTGAGGCGTATGCCCTTGCAAAGGCCACCTGCCCTAAAGACGCCGCGGGGATTCCGCGGCATGTGAGGGAGCATTCCCATGTTTGATATTCTGTTCCGCAATGCAAAGGTCATCGACGGCACGGGCAACCCGTGGTTCTACGGTGATGTGGGCGTGGAAGGCGGCACCGTCGCCGCCGTGCTGCCCCCCGGCTCCACGGCCCGCGCCCGCCGCGTGGCGGATGTGGACGGCAAGGCGCTCTGCCCCGGCTTCGTGGACGGGCACAGCCATTCGGAATTGCCGCTCCTCGCCGGGGAGGGCATGGACTGCAAGATCATGCAGGGCGTGACCACCGAAAACCTCGGGCTGGACGGCATGTCCCTCGCGCCGATCAAGGACGGCGACAAGGCCGACTGGAAGAAACACCTTTCCGGCCTCGCCGGGACGCTCGACGTGCCGTGGATGTGGAACAGCTTCGCGGAATACCTCGACTGCCTGCAGGCCGCGAAGCCGCCGCTCAACGTCTCCTCGTACGTGGGGCTGGGCACGGTGCGCCTGAGCGTCATGGGCATGGCCGACAGGCCCGCGGAAGACCACGAAATCCGGGCCATGCGGGATCTGGTCGCCCGGTGCATGGACGAGGGCGCGCGCGGCATCTCCGCCGGGCTGATCTACCCTCCGAGCCGCTACCAGAGCCTTGAGGAAACCGTGGCCGTAGCCAAGGCCGCGGCGGCGCACGGCGGCATCTACGACGTGCACATGCGCAACGAGGCCGACGCCATCGCCGAATCCGTGGAGGAGGTGATCGCCATCAGCGAACGCTCCGGCATCCCCGCCATGATCACCCACTTCAAGATCCGCGGGAAAAAGAACTGGGGCCGTTCCGCCGCGCTCATCCGCCGCATCGACGAGGCCCGCGCCGCCGGGATCGACGTCACGATGGCCCAGTACCCCTACACGGCGGGGAGCACGTTCCTGCATGTGGTCATCCCGCCGTGGTACCACAGCCGGGGCGTGGACGGCCTGCTGCGGGCCCTGCGCGAGGAACGCGGCGCCATCAAGCATGACCTCGACACGCGCATGGACTGGGAAAACTTCTCGCAGTCCGTGGGCTGGGAAAAGATCTTCGTCTCTTCGGTGGTCAGCGAAGCCAACCAGCCCTGCGTGGGCAAGAGCATCTCGCAGATCGCCGCCGAACGGGGACATGCCGACCCCGCCGACGCCGCCTTCGACCTGCTGGTGGAAGAGCAGCTCGCCGTGGGCATGATCTCGTTCGGGCTCGACGAGGCGGACATCACCGCTATCATGCGCCACCCGGCCGTGAGCTTCATCACCGACGGGCTCATGAGCGGAAGGCCCCACCCGCGCGCCTACGCCACCTACCCCCGCATCCTCGGCCGCTATGTGCGTGAGCAGGGCGTCCTTTCCCTTGAGGAGGCCGTCCGCAAGATGACCTCGCTCCCCGCCCGCAAGATCAGGCTGCGGAACAAGGGCGTCATCGCCGAGGGCTACGACGCGGATCTGGTGGGCTTTGACCCGGATACCGTCATCGACAAAAACAGCTATGACGGTCCCCGCGTGCATCCCGCCGGGATCGCGCACGTACTCGTCAACGGCGTGTTCGTGGTGGAGGACGCCGCGCTCACGGGCGCACGGCCCGGGAGGGTCATCAGGGACTAGCCGCCCCGCAAGGGAAACGGCCCCGTGCCGTGGGAGGCCCGCCTGACGGGAGGGGCCATCCGAAGGGAACCGCGCCGGGGACGCCCCAGCGCGGAGCACACAAGGAACGGCTGCCCGTGCGGAACGCGGGGCAGCCATAACAGGCTGCGGAAACAATACTCGGATCCCTGCGCCGAAACGGACGGCGGGGGAACGCTTTCAGGTGCCGGAGCGTATTGCCTTTCTCATGACGGGTAGGCATACTTTCACGCCGGAGGACGGAGCTTTCCCCGCCGCCGCATATCCCTTTCCGGAGATTCCCATGCTGACATCATCACAAAAAGTTTTCGACGTTCTGGAATTCCTCTGCGCCAACGGCCCGCACAAGGCCCTTGAGGTAAGCAAGGCCCTGTCTCTGCAAAAGAGCTCGGTGCACCGCTTCCTCAACAGCCTCATCGAGTTCGGCTATGTCCGCAAGGACGACCAGACGGGGCTTTTTTCGGTGACGCTCAAGGTGGTGCAGCTCGGCGCCATGGTGAGCAGCAAGATCGACATGGTGGAAACCGGGAGATCGTACATGCGGGAACTGGTGGCCACGTTCGATCAGGCCACGGTCAGCTTCGCCACGTTCATGGACAAGCAGGTGCTCGTCCTGCGCCGCGAATACCCCCGCAACTGCGTCACGCGCATCGATCTGAGCCAGCAGCTCCCCGCCTATTGCACGGGGCTCGGCAAGGCTCTCCTCTCGACGAAAAGCGAAGAGGAAATCGACGAATACATCGCCACCGTCCCGCGGACGGCCTACACCCTGCATACCCTGACGGACGGGGCGCGCCTCAAGCAAGACCTGCTCGCCGCCAAGGAAAAGGGATACGCCGAGGACATCTCCGAAATCAGCGACTCGCTCCACTGCGTCGCCGTGCCCATCCTCACCCCGCACGGCGGGCTCTGGGCCATCAGCCTTTCGGGGCATTGTTCCGTCATCCGCGAGTACGGTGTGGAAAACATCGTGAAGCATCTGAAAAAGGCCGTCTGGGATATGACCTCAGGCTATTCCGCCGCGCCCGTCGCCTGACCCGCCGGTTCGCCCGCGCCCCCGGCAAAACCCCGTTCAGGAAGCGCCCGCCGCGCTGCCGCGAGGCATCCGGGCTCCCGCAATGCCCTTGCCGGAGGCCCCTCCGGGGATGGGATGAAGCGGCAAGGTGAACCGCCCCGACGCGTCCCTCGGCGGAACCCCTCCGGGGGCGGCATGAGGGGCGGCTCCCGCCAACGGGAGGGGGAAGCCATCAGGCCGCCGGACAAGGCAGGGGATGCTTCACTGGGGACACGCCATGAGTACGACTCTGATCACAAACGGCATCGTCGTTGATGCCGGAACCATGCGCCCGCTGGACATCCTCATTTCCGGGGAACGGGTGGAAAGCCTCCTCCCACGCGGCTCCGAGGTGCGGGCCGACCGGGTCATCGACGCCTCCGGGCGCTACGTGCTGCCCGGCATCATCGACGCGCACAACCACCCCGTCTACGCCGACCGCATCGACTGCCTGTCGCGGGCGGCCCTGTCCGGCGGCGTCACCACCGTCATCCCCTACATCGGGGCCGTCGCCGCATGGGGCAAACAGGGCGGGCTGGTTCAGGCCATCGACGACTTCATCAGGGAAGGGGAAACCGGTTCCTGCATCGACTTCGGGCTGCACTGCACCCTGACCGCCAACGTCATGGAAGAGGCCGACGAAGCCATCCCCGAACTGGTCGCGCGCGGGGTCATTTCCTTCAAGGCGTTCACATCCTACAGAAAACGGGGCATGAAACTGGAGGACGACCAGATCCTGCATCTCATGGAACTGGTCGCGCGCGAAAAGGCCCTCCTCGCCTTCCATGCGGAAAACGACGCCATCCTTGAATATCTGGAAGCCAAGGCCGTTGCCGAGGGGCGGGAGCACCCCCGCGATTACCCCGCGACGCATCCCAACATTTCCGAGGCCGAGGCCATCTTCCGCGTGCTTTCGCTGGCCTCTGTCGCGGGCTGCAACATCTACCTGCCGCATGTCACCTGCAAGGAATCCCTCGAAGCCATCAGGCTGTTCAGGAAGTGGGGCACGGTGCCCACGCTTTTCGCCGCAACCTGCCCCCATTATCTGACGCGGGACGACAGCCAGCTTGCGCTGCGCGGCAACCTCGCCAAGATGTCCCCTCCCCTGCGCAAGGAGGCAGACCGCGAGGCGCTCTGGGAGGCGATCCGCAACGGCGAAATACAGGTCGTCGCCTCCGACGCGGCGGGGCACGCCACCGCCGCCAACGAGCCGCTCTTTGCCGAAACCTTCCGGGCCCCGCACGGCGCGCCCGGCGTGGATACGCTTTTCTGCGTCACGTGGAACGAAGGGATTGCCAAGGGCCGCGTCGCCATCCCCGACCTTGTGCGGCTCCTGTGCGAAAACCCCGCGAAATGCTTCGGCCTGTATCCAAGAAAGGGAACCCTCCTCCCCGGATCGGATGCGGACGTGGTCATCGTCGATCCCGGCGACGACTGGATCATCCCCGACAGGAACGAGCACATGGCCGTGGACTACAGCCTGTTCGCGGGCATGGGCTGCCTCGGCAGGCATCGCACCGTGCTGCTGCGCGGCGCAGTCGCCTATGAGGACGGGAAGATCCTCGACGACGCCCGGCGCGGCGTTTTCCTGCGCGGCAGCCTGCCCGCCTAACGGCGCACCGACACTGAAGGAAAAGGGCCAAGGCTGGCGGAATTCGCCCAGCCTTGGCCCCTTATCGTCCCCGCCCTGCAGCCCGGAGGCGATGCACAACACTTTCAGCAACGAAAAAAGGAAGCGGCCCGCCCTCACAACGCAAAGGCGGTGCCGCGATGCCTCCCTCCGGCAAATAACGGCTTACACATATGGCGAAGCCTACGCCCTCAGAGCCCGGCGAGCCTTCAGGCGCCGCCCGCATCCAGGTGGCGCATCACCGCCACTTCGTCACAGTCGGGGAAACGGGGGCAGTTCGCACAGACGATCCAGACGCGCTGGGGCAACAGATCCTTGCTCACCACGCCAAAGCCGTTCCGCTCGAAAAAGCGCACCTGATACGTCAGCGCGAATACCCGGTCGATGCCTATCCTGCGGGCATCCTTACAGCACTCGTCCACGAGGATGTTGCCGAACCCGTTCCCCCGCCACGGCTTGGCAATGGCGAGAGAGCGGACTTCCGCCAGGTTTTCCCAGATCACCGCCAGCGCCGCGCAGCCGATGAATTCCCCGCCGCTGGTTTCCAGAATGCGGAAATCCCTGATCTGGCCGTACAGGTTCGACAGCGAACGCGGCAACAGCAGGCCCTCCGCCGAACATTCCATGAGCAAACCGTGGATCTTCTTCGCATCGCACATCCGCGCGGGGCGCAAGACTGGTTGCATGATACAACGCTCCTGTCCAAAAAGCGATTCAACAAAAAAGAGCGGCCTTCATCCCGGAACAAGCTGCGGCGCATGGCCCCTTCCACGGGCCTCTCCCGTAGCGGTTCCGATCTTCAAGGCCGTTGTGCCGCTTCACACTGGCGCTATGCCCGCCGAAACCCCTTCGAACAAGGGCCTCACCTCTCTTTCGATTGAAACTATCCGTGATGATATACCTGTTTTTATCGCCAGCCACAACAGTTGGCATCGTCAATCCCCCTTTTTCTTACGGGATGGGGCAACGACACGTCTTGGGGCAACTCCGGGTTGCGGGCGCTGCCATGTGCTTTACTGCGGGAAGGATAGATTCCGTAACGCCCCGGCTACGATGCGCCCAGCCACGGCTAGTGGGCCTTCGGTGTCCACGCCCCCGCGCAGGGCCGCCTCCGGTCACGTTCCTGCCGCCGGGCACTGAGTCCGAAGGGATGC
>ENA-OQNO01002344-OQNO01002344.1-human-gut-metagenome-genome-assembly--contig:-NODE-2344-length-11045-cov-3.147921_pt1 | contig 11045 bp, 9 predicted proteins | sample MGYA00242629_ERZ504880 | MGnify/ENA primary metagenome ERZ504880 (study PRJEB26092, sample SAMD00036377) | human gut metagenome | host: Homo sapiens | study: EMG produced TPA metagenomics assembly of... | reverse complement strand
ATGGTTGGCGACCCGAGCGGTAAGGATGAAATGCGCAAAATGCTTACGCCGGAATTTATTGCCCATAATATTGCCTGCTTTAAAAAGCAAATGTCACGCTTTATTGACTTTTCGGATGATAAGGCAATAATGGTTAATAATGCCGACTGGCTGCTTGACCTTAATTACATTAAACTTCTGCGTGAAGTTGGCGTACATTTTTCCGTTAACAGAATGCTGACGGCAGAATGCTTTAAAAAACGACTGGAGCGCGGGTTGTCCTTCTTTGAATTTAACTATATGATTATGCAGGCTTATGATTTCTGGACGCTGAACAAAAAATACGGCTGCATAATGGAAATGGGCGGCGATGACCAGTGGTCCAACATGCTGGCCGGTGTGGAACTTATCCGCCGCAAGGAACAGAAACCTGCGTTCTGCATGACCTGCAAGCTTTTAACTACAAGCGACGGCAGAAAAATGGGCAAAACGGAAAAAGGCGCTTTATGGCTCGACCCGGAAAAAACATCTCCGTATGATTTTTACCAGTACTGGCGTAATGTTGACGACAGCGACGTGGAAAACTGCCTCGCACTTTTAACATTTTTGCCAATGGACGAAGTACGCCGCCTTGGCAGCCTGAAAGATTCCGCAATTAACGAGGCTAAAAAAGTTCTTGCTTATGAAGTTACCAAACTTGTTCATGGCGAAGAAGAAGCCGAAAAAGCCAAACAGGCTGCGGAAGCGTTGTTTGGCGGCGGCGGTGCCATGACTGATGTGCCTACCGTTAACCTGACGGCAGAACAGGCAAATGCCAAACTGATAGATGTGCTTACAGCAGCAAAGGTATTTTCCAGCAAACGCGAAGCGCGCCAGATGGTGCAGCAGGGCGGCCTGTATATTGGCGATACTGCTGTAAGCGATGCGGAAATGCAGCTCAGCCCGGAAATGTTTGACGCCGATAAGAGCCTGTTGGTACGCAAAGGCAAAAAGAAATATTACCGTTTACTTATTGATTGATGCAGTTTGACAATAAAATAAATTAAGGCTGCTTTAAAACGCAGCCTTAATTTTTGAAAACTTGGAGACCTTATGAAACAAAAACTTACTTTTATGGAAATATTGCCAATCGGCCTGATGCTTTTTGCTTCGTTTTTTGGTGCTGGCAATTTAATTTTCCCGCCGGCGCTTGGCCAGTCGGCAGGCGTTAACTTTTTGCCGGCAGCGGCCGGTTTTTGTACAACCGGCGTAGGCATTCCGCTTTTGGGCATTATTGCCATCGGCCTTTTGCGCGCTTCCAACCCGGAAGCACTGGCTTTGCCGGTACATCCCAAATTTGCCAAGGCGCTTATTGTTGTAACGGTACTTACAATCGGACCGTTTTTTGCAATTCCGCGCACGGGTGCGGTTTCTTTTGACGTAGGCATTCTTCCGTTTATTTCCGCAGAAAATTATGATTTGGGACTGGCATTATATTCTCTGTTCTTTTTTGTGGTAACGTATTTTCTTTCCGTTAATCCTTCCAAAATTGTAGACTGGGTAGGCAAAATTTTAACGCCGCTGCTTTTAATCAGCATTGCCATTCTGGTTGTGCAGGTATTTATGCATCCGATGGGCGAACCTCAGCAGGCCGGCGGTTATTATGCTTCCATGCCGTACTTGAAAGGTTTCCAGGAAGGCTATTATACAATGGACCTTTTGGCAACGATGCTGTTCGGCACGGTTGTTATTGATTCCATTAAAGTGCGCGGCATTTCCGAAGGCAGCGTGCTGACCCGTACCTGCATTATGGCCGGCATTATTGCGGCGGTGCTGTTGGCGGCAATTTATTTTTCGCTTACTTATACCGGCGCAACAAGCGTGGCTGTGTTTGGCGTATCCGATAACGGCGCAATAGCGCTTTCGAGCATTGCCAATTATTATATGGGCACTGCCGGCAATGTGGTTTTATGCTTGATGATTTTCTTTGCCTGCCTTACAACAAGTATTGGCCTTACGGTATCGGCCGGCTCCTATCTGGAACAGGTGCTGAAATACAAAATGCAGTATCAGCGCATAGCTGCCATTATCTGCAACTTCAGCTTTGCGGTATCCAATGTTGGCTTAACCAAAATAATTTCCCTGTCGGTGCCGGTGTTATGCCTGCTTTATCCTATTGTTATTGTGCTGGTAATGATGGCTTTCATGCCGGTTAAGCGTGCCTGCGTGTACCGCTCAACGCTGGCGTTTACGATTGTTTTTGCCATTATTGACGCCCTGAATGCAGCAGGTGTGCCTATGAAAACGGCAGAAGCGCTTTTTAAGGATGTAATACCTTTTTACAGCGCCGGTTTTGGCTGGTTTGTTCCTTCAATTGTCGGGTTGGTGCTTGGCATTTTGTACAGTGTGGCCGTTAAACCGGGTAAAAATTAAAACTTAAAGTTTTCCGCAGTTGTAATCTTTGCAGCTGCGGATTTTTTATTTGTTTTGCCAAAAGGAATTTTTTACGCGGATGTGGTACAATAAAAGTAAATAATAAAAGGCTGCGGGGTGAAAGTAGTGTATATTACCAAACTTTATCTTGAAAATTTCCGCTGTTACGATAAATTTGAAATTGATTTTGACAAAGAGCTTACGGTTATTGTAGCTGAAAACGGACAGGGCAAAACCGCTATTCTTGATGCGGTTGCCATAGCCATGGGGCCGTATTTGTCCTGCTTTTCAGACGGTAAGGCGCGTAATATTCACGAAACGGATGTGCGCCAGACTGTGGAAACGGCAAGCAAAAGCCAGCTGGAAATTTTGCGTATGAAAAGCCAGTATCCGGTTGTTATTGGTGCGGAAGGCGATGTTGAAGGCAGGCATATAAAATGGCAGCGTGAGCTGAACAACGCTAAGGGGCGCACCACTATGCAGCATGCCAAAATGCTGAGCAGTTACGGCAAACGTATGGTGGAAGCCCTGCGCGCGAAAGACGACAATGAAGTTGTGCTGCCGGTAATTGCTTATTATGGAACGGGGCGTATCTGGAAGGACAGCAAGCTGCGCAACACTATTAAAAATATTGATTTGGAGCGAAGCAGCGGCTATATGGATTGCCTGGAATCGACGTCATCTTACGCCAATTTTGGGCATTGGGTAAAATATGCCATTATGAGCGCGGTAGAGATAGAAAGAATTATAGCCGAAAAACATTTAACTGAGAAAAACCCTTACCGCGAAGTTTTTAAAGCCGTAGAGCAGGCTATCGTAACCTGTATAGGCAGCATGGGCTGGACCGATATTGACTACAGCTTTGTAAGGCAGAATCTGGTGCTTAAGCATAAAACGCGCGGCATTCTGCCGATAGAAGCACTTAGCGACGGTGCAAGAAGCGTTATCAGCATGGTTGCCGATTTAAGCTACCGCATGGTGCGGCTGAACCCTGATTTAGGCATTAATGCTGTTTTAAAAACTCCCGGTATCGTGCTTATTGACGAAGTGGATATGCACCTGCATCCTTCCTGGCAGCAGACTGTTTTATATGATTTGCGCAAGGCGTTTCCGCTGGTGCAGTTCATTGTTACAACGCACAGCCCGCAGGTGCTTACAACCGTTCCGCCTCAATCAATCCGCGCGCTGCGCTGGAACAACGATTTGATAGATATTTACCAGCCGGATTTTTCGCTTGGCGCGGCAAGCTACCAGCTGCTGAAGGATATTCAGAATGTAGATGCAAGGCCGCAGTGCGTGCCGGTTGTAAAAGAATTAAAACGGTATCTTGATTTGGTGTCGGAAGACAAATGGGACTGCCCCGAAGCGCTTGAACTGCGCAAGAGCCTTGATAAATGGGCGGCAGGGCGCGAACCGGCGCTTTTGCGAGCGGATATGGATATAAGAATGCGTTCCTTCAGGAGAAAGCAGCATGAAAAGAATATTTAAGTCGCCGCAGGCACCGGAAGGGCTGCGGAGGTTTGCCGAAGAAAACCCGTACGAAACATGGGAACGCTTCCGCCGTGCAAACCGCCGCGGCTACCGCGAAGTAAAAAAACAGCTTTTAAAAGACCAACACGGGCTTTGCGCCTACTGCGAAATTAATATTACTTTTGCCGATGAGGAAGGCGAGGTTGACGACTTCCGCGTGGAGCATTTTTATCCCAAAAGCGAAACGGATTTTGCCGTGCATAATTATCACCTTGACTGGCAGAATTTACTGGGGGTTTGCCATGGCGGCAGCCAGCCGAATGTGGAAGATGCAGAGGAGCGTTTTTCAAAGCGCAAAATAGACCGCAGCTGCGATGTACCGAAAGGCGGTAAGCCTATTAACGAGCGCATTTTAAACCCTCTGGAAATACCGGCGGACGTGCGTATTTACCGTTATGCCGCGCATACCGGGCGCATGATTGTTGATGAAGATACCTGCCCGCCGGAGCTGGTGCGCAAGGCACGCAATACCATCCGCGAGCTGAACCTTAACGCACCGCGCTTAATGCGTATGCGCCGTGAAGCCGTAATGATGCTGGAGGACGAAATAGAAAATGCACTTGCGGCAGGCGAGGATATGGAAGAATTTTTAAATGTGCTTGCAGAAAGCTTTCTGCTGCCGGACGATAACGGCAACTGCCAGGCGTTTTTTTCGTTAATACGCTGGTTTTTAGGCCCGGCTGCGGAAAAAGTTTTAAGCAAATACGGTTATGCAATTTAATAAAATCCTGCTGCAACAGGCAGGATTTTTGTTTTTAAAATAGAAAATATATAAATCGTGAAAATATGCTGACGGGGAGAGATAAAATGGAACTTAGTAAAAAAGCTTTTAAAGCATATGATATACGCGGTATTGTTCCGGGTGAGGTAAATGCCGAACTGGCTTACAGAGTTGGCCGTGTTTTTGCAGCCATGTTTGCGGCGGAAACCGCCGTTGTTGGGCATGACATCCGCCTGACGGGGCCGGAGCTTGCCAATGCCGTTGCAGATGGCCTGCGTGACGGCGGCTGCACCGTTTATGATATTGGCGAGTGCGGTACGGAGATGGTTTATTACGCTACGGCGCATTTAAATACCGACGGCGGCATTATGGTAACTGCCAGCCATAACCCGGCCGATTACAACGGCATGAAACTGGTGCGCAGCGGCGCAAGGCCTGTTTCTTCCGATACCGGCCTGATGGATATCGGCAGAATGGCGACTGAAGAAGGGGAGTTCCCCCATGTTGTTGTTGCAGGCAAAGAACGCGGCAAACTGATAAAAAAAGACATTATGCCCGATTATATTGAGCATCTTTTAAGCTATATTGATGTAAAAAATCTTAAGCCGTTAAAGATTGTTGCCAACCCCGGCAACGGTGGTGCAGGCCCGGTGCTTGCCAAACTGGCGGAACATCTGCCGTTTGAATTTATAAAAATAAACGAAACTCCGGACGGCAGTTTCACCAACGGCGTACCGAACCCGCTTTTGGAGCCTAACCGTGCCGTTACTGCCGATAAGGTAGTGGCAGAAAAAGCAGACCTTGGCATCGCATGGGACGGCGACTTTGACCGCTGCTTCTTTTTTGACGAAAAGGGCGAATTTATAGAAGGCTATTACATTGTGGGCCTTTTGGCGGCGGCCTTTTTAAAGAAACTGCCGGGCAGCAAAATTATGTATGACCCGCGGCTGACATGGAGCACGGAAGAAATTATTGCCGAAAAAGGCGGCATGCCTGTGCGCTGCAAGAGCGGGCATGCTTTTATGAAAGAGTGCATGCGCTTAAATGACGTTGTATACGGCGGCGAAATGAGCGCTCATCATTATTTCCGTGATTTTTCGTACTGCGACAGCGGCATGCTGCCGTGGCTTCTGGTAACGGAACTGATGTGCTGCGAAGGTAAAAAACTTTCGGAGCTTGTCGGCGAGAGAATGGAAAAATTCCCGTGCAGCGGTGAAATTAACCGCAAGGTTGAAAACAGCAAAGCCGTACTGGCCGCCATTGAAGAAAAATATGGCGACGGTAAAATTGACAAGCTGGACGGGCTCAGCATTGAATATGACAGCTGGCGCTTTAACGTAAGGGTTTCCAACACGGAACCGGTAATGCGCTTAAATGTGGAAACACGCGGCGACAAAGCACTTTTAAAAGAAAAAACCGAAGAAATTCTGGCCGTTATCGGCGGCGAAGAAGCATAAGGAGCGAATAAAATGACAACAATTAAACCTGTACGCAGGGCAGTAATACCGGCAGCCGGGCTTGGCACACGCTTTTTGCCTGCAACCAAAGCCACGCCGAAAGAAATGCTGCCGATAGTCGATAAGCCGACTATTCAGTATATTATCGAAGAAGCACTGGCTTCCGGCATTGAAGATATTATTATCATCAGCGGCAAGAGTAAACGCGCTATTGAAGACCATTTTGACCGCAATATGGAACTGGAAATGAGCCTTGAAGCTTCCGGCAAGTTTGAACAGCTGGAAATGGTGCGCCGCATTTCGGAAATTAATCTGCATTATATCCGCCAGAAAGAGCCGCGCGGACTTGGCCACGCTATTTTATGCGCACGCCGTTTTATCGGTGACGAACCGTTTGCGGTGCTTTTGGGCGACGATGTTGTTGACAGCGAAAAACCTGCTTTAAAACAGCTTATAGATGTATATGACCGCCGCGGCTTCAGCGTTTTGGGCGTACAGGAGGTTGCACCGGAAAAAGTATCGAGCTACGGTATTATTGACGGTGCGCCGACGGAAGAAGCACGCACCTACACCGTAAAAGATATGGTGGAAAAACCTGCGCAGGAAGAAGCTCCTTCCCGCCTGGCGGTTTTGGGGCGTTACATTATTACTCCGGAAATTTTTGACATTCTGGAAAATACACCTCCCGGACGCGGCAACGAAATTCAGCTGACGGACGCACTGCGCGTTTTGGCAAAACAGCAGCCGATGTATGCTTATAATTTTGAGGGCCGCCGTTATGATGTGGGCGACAAACAGGGCTTTATTGAAGCAACTGTTGAATATGCTCTTAAACGCCCGGAAATGCGCGGCAAGCTGCTGGAGTATTTAAAACATATTGTTGATGTAAACAAGGAGTAACGGCATGAATGTTTTGGTTACAGGCGGCGCCGGTTATATCGGCTCGCATGTTGTTAATGTACTGAAAAAAGAACAGGGTTTTACTCCCATTGTATATGATAATTTTTCTACCGGGCATCCGGAAGCCGTAAGCGATGATGTGCAGCTTGTGGAAGGCGATATCCGTGATGTGCAGTTTTTAAAGCATATTATGGCGCAGTTTGAAATTGACGCCGTTATTCATTTTGCGGCAAGCAGCCTTGTTGGCGAAAGCATGAGCGACCCGGCGAAATATTATGTAAACAACGTGGAAGGCTCGCTGCATTTATTGCAGGCCATGAAAGAAGCCGGTGTAGATTATATTGTATTTTCTTCAACGGCGGCGGTGTACGGCGAACCGGAAAAAACGCCGATTTGCGAGGATTTTCCGACTCAGCCTACCAATGTTTACGGGCGCACAAAACTTGTTATTGAAGGCATGCTGAAAGATTATGCCATGGCGTATGATATGCGCTACGTTGCACTGCGCTATTTTAATGCTGCCGGTGCATCGCTTACGGCGAATATCGGCGAAGACCATCATCCGGAAACGCATTTAATTCCGCTGATTTTAAAAACTGCCCAAGGTGTGCGCGACAAAGTAGCAATTTTCGGCACGGATTACCCGACTCCGGACGGAACCTGCCTGCGCGATTACATTCATGTGGAAGATTTGGCAACTGCCCATGTATTGGCGCTTAAACATCTGGTAAACGGCGGCGAAAGCAGAATTTACAATCTTGGCAGCGAAGAAGGGTTCAGCGTGCGTGAGATTATTGAAACTGCCAAAAAAGTAACTGGCGTTGATTTTACCGTAACTGAAGAAGCACGCCGCAGCGGCGACCCAGCTGTTTTGGTGGCAAGTTCTGCCAAAATAAAAGCAGAGCTTGGCTGGCAGCCGCAGCACAGCACGGTTGAAGAAATTATCAAATCGGCATGGAAGTGGCATCAAAGCCATCCGTACGGCTATAACGGCTAAAATAAAATTACCTGCAATAACACAGGCATCTTAACGGTGCTTGTGTTATTTTTTGCTTTGCAGGCAGGTAAATTTTTGATATAATAGCAATTCGAGAACACAAGGAAACAGAGGATGTATTATGCAGCTTGTTGTTGATAATTTGGCAAAAAGCTTCGGCGTAAAAACAATTTTTAAAAATGTCAGCTTTATGATAGATAAAGGTGAAAAAATCGGGCTTGTCGGTGTTAACGGTAGCGGCAAATCTACACTTTTGCACTGCCTGCTGCAAAATGGATACAGCGACAGCGGCAGCGTGCGCTTTGAAGCAGGCACGCGCGTCGGTTACGTGGAGCAGGGCTTCGGAAATATCGGCAGCGGCAGTCTGTGGCAGTTTATGATGAATTCCTGCCCTGAAATTCCTGAAATGCGCAGCCGCCTGCAAAGGCTGGAAGCACAGGCCGCAGATTTAAAACCGGGCGAAGAACTTGATAAAGTTCTTGATGAATATGCGTCTGTGACGCGCCGTTATGAATATATAGACGGTTATAATTACGAAACACGCATTAAAATAGTTTTAAACGGCCTTGGCTTTACGGAAGAAGTATGGGATAAACCGGCTCAGAATTTTTCCGGCGGGCAGAAAACACGTATTCTTTTGGCTGCGGCGTTGGTAAAAAGCCCGGATTTTCTGATTCTGGACGAACCTACCAACCATCTGGATATCCGAATGACGGAATGGCTGGAAAAATATTTGCAGGATTTTAAGGGCGGCCTTTTAATCGTCAGCCATGACAGAAAGTTTTTGGATAATGTCGCTACCCGCATTTTGGAAATGGAAGGCGGGCATTTGCAGTCATTTAAAGGCAATTACACCAAATACATGGCGCAGAAAGAAATACAGACTGCGACGCTGGAAGCTGCCTATGCTGCCCAGCAGGATTATATTGCCAGAACGGAAGCCTATATCCGCCGTTTTAAGGCTGGCATAAAAAGCAAAATGGCACGCGGGCGCCAGTCGCAGCTTGACAGGCTGGAACGCATAGAAGCGCCGGTGCATAACGAAGAATTTGAGCTTAAACTGCCGCCTGCGCCGGAATCGGCCGATCGCGTGCTGATTTTGGATGATTTAACGGTGGGATACAGGGATAATGTGCTTGTAAAGGATATCAGCCTTGTGCTGCGCCGCGGCGAAAAAGCAGCTTTAATCGGCCCTAACGGCAGCGGTAAATCAACGCTATTAAAAACCGTACTGGGCGAAATAGCGCCGCTTAAAGGCAAAGCACAAACAGGCAACCGTGTTAAAGTGGGTTATTTTTCGCAAAGTTATGAAAGGCTTGACGAAAAACAAACCGTGCTTGATAATTTTTTAACGGAATATGGCATGGATGACGGATATGCACGCTCTTTGCTGGGCGGTATGCTGTTTCATGGCGATGATGTTTTTAAAGAAATCGGAACGCTGTCCGGCGGGCAAAAGGCAAGGCTGGTGCTGTTAAAACTGGTGCTTGATGGAGCTAATTTTTTAATTTTGGACGAACCTACCAACCATCTGGATATTCTGGCGCGCGAAACTCTGGAAGCTGCGCTGGAGGCCTTTGATGGTAAGCTTCTGGTTGTAAGCCATGACCGTTACTTTATTGGTGAAATTGCCGGGCGCATATGGGAAATTGAAAACTATACCCTGCAGGATTACAAAGGCGATTATGAATATTACCTTGCAGAAAAGGAAAAACGTAAAGCTGCGGAACCAACTACGGCAGAACCGGTAAAAAAAGCTGCTGTACAAACAGTAAAAGAAGAACAGAAGCCTGCACCGGCGCAGGGCAAAAAGCCAAAGGCGCAGCGCCGTTACAGCCCCGAAGAACTTGCCAAACAGCTGCAAAAGGTAGAACTCAGCATACGCGAGCAGGAAGCTATGCTGGGCGTGCTTGAAAAACAAATGGCAGACCCGGCTAACCACGTGGATTTGGAACACAGCAAAAGCCTTGCAGCCGAGCACGAAGCCATGCAGGCAGAAATTGACCGGTTAATGCAGCGCTGGGAAGAATTAATGCAGGCACAGGAGGAACTTGAAAATGCAGGCCAAAACTGACGAATACTATATGCAGCTTGCCATAGAAGAAGCAAAAAAAGCCGCAGAACGCGGAGAAATACCTATTGGCGCAGTGCTTGTTGCAAACGGTGAGGTTATATCGGCAGCGCATAATATGCGCGAAACCTGGCATGACGCAACGGCCCACGCCGAAATGATTACCATTATTGAAGCCTGCGCTCTTCTGGAACGCTGGCGTTTAAATGACGCAACGCTTTATGTAACACTGGAGCCGTGCCCTATGTGCTCCGGAGCTATTGTAAACAGCCGCCTGAAAAGGCTTGTTTACGGCTGCCCGGATTTTAAAGCAGGCGCTGCGGAATCAATTTTTAACATTGTAAGCAATACTAACCTTAACCATGCTGTAGAAGTTACAAGCGGTGTGTGCGAAGAAGAATGTGCCGCTGTATTAAAGGATTTTTTTAAAAAGCGCCGTGAGGAAAACAAGCAGCAGAAACAAAAATAATTATGCCACTTGGCAAAAAGTAAAATTAATAGTATAATTAAATTGTAAAAATTTTACAATTAATATTAAAAAGGAGGAATTTCTTTGAATAAGTTTATAAATAGATTTTTAAATATAGTTCTTATAATGTTAATAACCTTTTTAGTTTTAAATCAATTTTATATTATACAATTTTCTGATAGCATTAGAGATGTATTTATATTTTTAACATTAACTCTAATATTACTAACTTCTTCAAAAGAGCTTTTAACTGGAAGCTCTAGGATTAGCAAAGCATTAAGCATCTTAATATTAGCTTGTGCAATAATTGGTGGTATATATACAGTTGCCGATAAACAACTTAACATATTAATTTACTTTTGTTTGTTTTTTTCACTTCTTCAAGGATTTCTTGATCTTGTTCATAGTAATGCCTAATATTTTAATTAAAAATTCAAGTTTAATTTATGTAACTATCATATTATAAAGCCTCATTTAATAGTATTTATTATAAATTACTATTTTTTGAG
>ENA-OQNO01002331-OQNO01002331.1-human-gut-metagenome-genome-assembly--contig:-NODE-2331-length-11091-cov-2.357807_pt1 | contig 11091 bp, 9 predicted proteins | sample MGYA00242629_ERZ504880 | MGnify/ENA primary metagenome ERZ504880 (study PRJEB26092, sample SAMD00036377) | human gut metagenome | host: Homo sapiens | study: EMG produced TPA metagenomics assembly of... | reverse complement strand
GACCCACCATATTACATAAAGCATATATAATAAGAAGAGTATCTCCCATGTGATAGTATTCTCCTAATTGTTTAAATGCCCAATAAGCACCATTAGAAACATATGAATTAAATGATTCTTCACTTGCATTAATAAGTGTTGGATCAAACATCATACCCATAGCAATAGTACCTAATATTGCACATACCATAACCATAATAGTTAATGTAATCAAACCTTTTGGGAATCCCTTAGATGGATTTTCCACTTTGTTTACATATGGTGATATTTTTTCACATCCACCTACTGCAAATACTAAAATCGATAGCGATGTAAAATAATTCACATTAAATTGTGGAATTATTTTATCTAAGCTAAAGTCCATAGATACAAATCCACCATTAGGATTAATTGCAGGTGCTGCAAACATCATTATAATATATAAAATTGACATAACAAACATACTTGTTCCAGCTAATGTAGCTAGTTTCTTTAATGGATTTAAACCACGACTTGCAACCCAACAGAAAAATAAGAATACTGCTAAAGTAGCTAATTGAACATAAAGTGTTGGGAAACTATCATAAGTTTCAGCATTACGGAATACAGCCCAACTTAATGCTTTTAATCCTCCACTTCCTTTACTTGCAATATAAGTTATGTGACAAGCCCAGTATGTCCATCCTGCATAATATGCTATTTTAGGACCCATTGTTTCGTGAATCCATGAACTTACTCCTCCTCCACAATCTTTAAAGGCTGACCCTAATTCTCCAACCATTAATGCATAAGGAACAAAGTAAAGTGCGAACATTAAAACCCAACTAAATATAACTTGAATTCCATTAAAATAAACAAATCCATTTAAAACATTACCAAATCCCCAAACAGTAGAAAATGCCATAAATGCAAGGCTATACCAAGGTATCTTCTTTAAATTTTCCATGTTTCATTCTCCCTTTCTAATTTTAATTTTTAAGTGCAAAATTAAATATTTTCCTCACTATTAAAATACAGATTTTTTATAGTAATTTTTTCAAAAATTACTATTTTTTCACTACATCGCTATAAATTATATCATAATTTTTTATTAAATGTAATTTAATTTTTGAAAATATTTTTATATGTTATTTAATATTTATATATCATTTTTTTGAAATATATATATTTTCAAAATATTAAACGTATAATAATTCCATATTTTAAATTTCTAAAAATAATGTAATATATATGTATTTTCTCTAAATAAATAAGAAACCCCATTGACATTACTGTCAATGGGGTTTCTTATTTATATTTACTCTGCTGGAATAATACCATCCGCATTGTTTATTGTTTTTAATTGTTCTTCTAATTCAGTTATTGCTAACTGAAGATCAAAAGATTTATTTTGCCACTCACAAGAAAGACTTTCAGCCAGTTCAGCTCTTTCATTTGTCTCTTGTAATGAATTTTGTAAGCTTTCTATCTGCGCTTTATAATCTTCTATCTCAGATTTACTTCCTTCTGAAACATTGCTTAATCCATCAATTTGGTTTTGTTGTTCAGAGACTATATTATTTAATCTTTCTATTTCATGTCTACTATTTAAAAGTTCCATTTCTTTAGTGCTTAATATATTTTTTAATTCCGCTACTTGAGCTTCTATTTCTTCATTTGGTTGCCCTAGTTGCTCTTTTAATTTATCAATTTCGTTTAATAAATCTTCATTTTCACTAGAACATTCAAATAATAAATCTGCTAAGTTTAAAGATGTTAAAATTGATATTTTAAGTGAGCCTAAATTTGGAGCACTTTCTTTTAATTTTTCCATCTCACTATTTACATAATTAGCGATTGTAAGCATTTCTTTTTCGCTTTTTTCGCCAACCATTGTATAATTAGCGCCTTGTATTGTCACTATTACTTTGTTCATTAACTAATTCCCCCTACCAAAAGATGAGTTAGTTTGTTCTTAATTTAGCGTCTAGTTTTGATTCTAACTCACTTAAAATTTTATCATGAACCTTAGCTACATCTTCATCAGTAAGAGTTTTATCTTTGCTTCTATAAGTTATAGAGTAAGCAACTGATTTATATCCATCAGCTATTTGAGATCCTGTATAAACATCGAATAATTTATAACTTTCAACTAAACCTTGGCCGTTAGCTTCTATTATTTCTTCTATTTGACCTACATATACGTCTTTTTTAACTAATAGAGCTATATCTCTAGAAGTTGAAGGGTATTTTGGTAATGGATTATAAATTATAGTTCTATCTGAGTTATCATATACTAAATCTAAGTCTATTTCACCAAGATAAACTCTTTGTGTTAAGTTATAGTTTTCTATAACTTCTGGATGTGCTTCACCAAATGTTCCTACATATTGTCCTTTATACATTATTGTAGCACATCTACCTGGGTGGAATGTAGAATTATTAGTTTCTGGTATTATTTCATATCCTTCAAATCCTATTGAAGAGAATATTTTTTCTATAGAACCTTTTAATACAAAGAAATCTACATCTTTACCGTACATACCTATACATAAGTGGTTATTTTCTATTGGAAGACCTTCTTGTGGAGTAAATGTATGACCACATTCGAATACTAAAGCTTGTTCTACTTTTCTTGATGCATTAGTGTATAATACATTTAAAGTAGATGGCATCATAGTTGTTCTCATTATTGAAGTGTCTTCACCTAATGGGTTTAATAATTTTATATAATTTCTTTTTGCACTATCTAGTGGTAATTTTATTTTATCTAATGATTTAGGACTTACGAAAGAATAAGTTAATATTTCATATAAACCTATGCTTGTCGCTGTTTCTTTTATTTTGTCCATGAATTTTTGTTTGTCAGTTTTTACACCAGCAGTAACATTTCCTTCTAATTGTGCTGAAGGTATTTTTTCAAATCCGTAGATTCTAGCTATTTCTTCATAAACATCAGCTTCTTGTTCCATATCTAATCTAAAGTCTGGAACTTCTATTTCTATTTCTTCTGCTGATTTTAAGTTGCATTTGAATTCTAAGTCTTCTAGTATTTTAACGAATTCATCTAAAGTTATAGGTGCTCCTATGTTTTTGATTATTCTAGATGGATTTACATTTAATACAACTTTTTCTTGTTTGGTTGGATAATCTTCAGCTATTCCTTTAAGAACACGTCCACATCCTAACATTTCAACTAATTGACAAGCTCTTTCAACACCTGTTTTTGATGTTTCAACAGCAACACCTTTTTCATATCTTCCTGAAGCTTCTGTTCTAAGTCCTAAAACTTTAGAAGTTCTTCTTATATTTTCTGCGTTGAATGCTGCACCTTCAAATAAAACTGCTGTAGTTTCTTCAGTTATTTCTGAGTTTAAACCACCCATTACACCAGCTAAAGCTATAGATTTTTCTCCATCAGTTATAACTAACATTTGGTCATCTAAAGTTCTTTCTACGTTGTCTAGTGTAGTGAATTTTTCTCCGTTTTCTGCAGTTTTTACTACTATTTTACCAGTTTTAACTTGGTTTAAATCGAAAGCATGTAGTGGTTGACCATATTCAAGCATTACAAAGTTAGTTATATCAACTATGTTGTTTATTGGTCTTACACCAGCTTCTATTAATCTTCTTTGCATCCAGTATGGAGATGGTCCTATTTTAACGTCTTTAACTATTCTAGCTCCATATCTCATACATAAGTCTGGATTTTCTATTTTAACATCGAAATCTATTTCTTCGTCACATTCTTTTACTTCTATTTCTGGATATTTTATTTTTTTACCTATAGTTACAGCTGCTTCTCTAGCTATACCTATCATGGATCTACAATCAGGTCTGTTAGCAGTTAATTCGAAGTCTATAACTGCATCATATAAACCTAATGCTTCTTTTATGTCTTTTCCGATTTCCATTCCATCGAAATCATTTAGTAAGTATATACCGTCTTTACTTTTGTCATCTACGTAGAATTCGTTTATTCCTAATTCATTAGCAGAACACATCATACCTTCTGATAATTCACCTCTTAATTTAGAAGTTTTTATCTTGATTCCTCCTGGTAATTTAGCTTTATCTAAAGCTACTGGAACTATATCTCCTTCGCTTACATTTTTAGCTCCTGTACATATTTGTACAGTTTTACCTTCTCCAACTTCAACTTGGCAAACTACTAATTTTTCAGCATTTGGATGTGAGTCTATTTTTAATATCTTTCCAACTACTACATTTTCGATTCCTTCTCCAAAGAATTCTACAGTTTCAGTTTTTGTTCCTGTCATTGTCATCATGTCAGCGAACTCAACTGTATCTATATCTATATCAACGTAATCTTTAAGCCATTTTACAGGTACTAACATATCTATATTTTCCTCCTATTTTAAATTAAGTATTTAAATTTTTCCGTTTATCAAATCAAATTCTTTAGTTTTAGAATTTTAAAAATATAATTTCTTATAATTTATAAATTTATGTAAACTCAAAGTTTAATTAAAATTGTTCTAAGAATCTTATATCATTTTCAACTAAAAGTCTTATATCGTCTATTTCGTATTTAAGCATTGCAAGTCTTTCAACACCCATACCGAAAGCGAATCCAGAATAAACTTCAGGGTCTATTCCACAGTTTCTAAGTACGTTTGGATGTACCATACCTGAACCAAGTATTTCTATCCAACCTTCACCTTTACACATTGAGCATCCTTCTCCACCACATTTGAAGCAAGTAACGTCTATCTCTGCACTTGGTTCTGTGAATGGGAAGTTGTGTGGTCTGAATTTAGTTTTAGTTTCTTCACCGAATAATTTCTTAACGAACATTTCAACAGTTCCTTTGAATTGAGCCATTGTTACATCTTTACCAACAACTAATCCTTCTATTTGATGGAACATTGGTGAATGTGTCGCATCTAATGAGTCATTTCTGAAACATCTACCTGGAGAAACTATTTTTATTGGTAACTCTTGACTTCTCATTGTTCTAACTTGAACTGGAGATGTTTGAGTTCTAAGTAATAAGTTTTCGTTAAAGTAGAATGTATCTGACATATCTCTTGATGGATGGTCTTTTGGTGCATTTAATGCATCGAAGTTATTTTCTACTGTTTCAACTTCTGGACCTTCAACAACTGAGAATCCAAGTCCCATGAATATTTCTGAAACTTCATCTATTATTTGAGTTATTGGATGTTTTTTACCAACATTGAAAACTTTCCCTGGCATAGTTACATCTATAACTTCTGATTGTAATTTAGCTTCTTGTTCTATTTTTTTAAGATTAGCTCTCTTTTCGTTTATTTTTGTTTCGATTAACTCTCTTACTTCGTTGGCAACTTTACCCATAACTGGTCTTTCTTCAGCAGATAATTTACCCATACCTTTTAATAATTTAGTTAATTCACCTTTTTTACCTGAATATTTTACTTTTATGCTATCTAATTCATCCATAGCAGAAACAGCTTGTATCTCTTCTAAAGCAGCTTCTTTTAATTTAAGTAATTGTTCTTTCACGTTATTTCACCCTTTCTTTAATTTTTTATTAAAATTCTAATTATTTTTCTAATTAAAAAAAGCTTTCATCCCAGCTAGGGACGAAAGCTATTATTCGCGGTACCACCCTAGTAGTTTATAAATACATAATTTATAAACCACTCGAAGAAACTTAACGCGTTTCAAACGCCAAAGCCTACTATAGTTTCAGCCTTGATACTCCAGAGTGAACTTCTTTTAAACTATCTATATAATACTTCCAGCCTTGGTATTACTCTCTGTTATAGAGTTATTTAAAATACTTTTCTCTTTCATCGTAAATTATATTTAATACATATTCGACTAATTGCGCCTGTATTTTTGTATACGCAAATAATTATAACATATGTAATTTTGCCTTTCAACAATTAGGATAAATATTTTTTAATCTCATACATAAGCACAGCTGCACTAATTGCTGCGTTTAAAGATTCTGCATTTCCGTAAATAGGTATCTTAACTAGTTTGTCTGACTGCGCAATTAATTCATCATTAATTCCATTTGCTTCATTACCTATTACTAAGGCAATTTTACCGTCGTATGTAGTTTCGTGATAGTAATTGTCAGTTTGTAAATAGCTTGATACTATGTTAAAATCATTTGATTTTAAGAAGTTTACTGCATCATCTTGAGTTGCATGTATTATATTCATATCAAATATAGAACCCATAGTTGATCTTATTACTTTTGGATTGTATATATCTACACAGCCTTTTAGAAGGATAACTGCATCTACACCTGCACTATCGGCTGTTCTTATTATTGTTCCCATATTTCCAGGGTCTTGTATTCTATCCAAAATTAATACAAACTTATCGTCTTGGTTAATATTATTGACTAAATCTCTTTCTTTATACTCTAATACAGCTAAAATTCCTTGTGTATTTTCAGTATCTACCATATCTGAGAATATTTTATTTAAAGTTTTATATACTTTTATTCCTTTGTTTTCTAGTTCTATTAAGAAGTCTCTATGCTCTTGTTTTTTCTCGAAATCTTCATTTATAAAAACATATTCTAATTTTGCATCACACTCTAATGCTAAAGTTAAAATTCTGTATCCTTCTATTATAAATTTTTTTTCTTTATTTCTACCTTTAGTTTTTAATAAAGACTTTGTATATTTAATTTTGTCATTGTCCTTACTCTTAATTATGTTAATCATCTTTTTCTCCTAGTTAAAATTTAATCATGTAAAATTATATCACCTATTTTATCTGTATTTCCGATAATAATTAAAATATTTTTCTCTTGCATTTTATAGTTTGGAGAAGGCATAACTTTTAGTCCGCTTGTAGTTTTTACTGCCAATACAGTAATATCATATTTTGCTCTTAGATTTAACTCTATTATTGTTTTACCAACCCAATTTGTCGGTGTAACAATTTCCATAATTGAGTATTCTGGATCTAGGTTTATTTGGTCTAATATATTTTCTGATGCTAAATTATAAGCAAGTCTAATACCCATATCTCTTTCTGGGAATACTACTTTGTCTGCTCCAATTTTATATAATACCTTTGCTTGTAACTCGTCTTTTGCTTTACAAACAATTTTAGGTACGCCCATCTCTTTAGCCATTATTGTTGCCATTATAGATGCTCTTATATCCGAACTTATTGCAACTATTACGACATCAAAATTGCCTAATCCAATACTTTTTAGATCTCTCTCTTCTGTAACATCTACTATTGCTGTATGCGTAACTTGTTCAGCTATATTTTCAATAGAATCCTCATCTTTATCTATAACCATTACTTCATTTCCTAATTGGCACATCTTTTTAGCTACAGATGAGCCAAATCTACCACATCCGATAACAATATATTGTTTATCTTTGCCCTTACTATTAAAAAATGTTCTTTTCATATATCAATACCTCTTATTTTCTATTAACCTATTATTATTTTTCCTTTTGGTCTTTTTATGTTTTTATCTTTTTTAACTATATTAATTGATAGTATTGCTGTAAATATAGTTAATGAACCTACTCTTCCTAGGAACATCAATATCATTATTATAAACTTTCCTATTGTATTTAAATTTGGACTTCCGCCTATACTCAGACCGACTGTCGCATATGCTGATATCACTTCAAATACACATTCTATAAGTGAGAACTGAGGATTAGTTATTGATAAAGCTAATGTACCAACTATAAATATAAAAATTGCTATAAAGAATATAACTATAGCTTTTTTAATCGCTTCAGAACTTATACTTCTCTCAAATATATGTATTTCATCTTTCCCACATAAGAAATCTTTAACTGTTAAAAATAGTATAGCTACTGTAGTCGTTTTGATTCCACCACCTGTAGAAGCTGGTGATGCTCCAATTAACATAAGCATTACCATTAAAAATATTGTTGGCTCTTTTGTTAAACCAAGGTCTATACTGTTAAATCCAGCTGTTCTAAGTGTTGATGTTTGGAATATAGAAGAAAGTACTTTTCCCTTCATATTCATATTTCCTAAAGTATCTGGGTTGTTATATTCTACTCCAAGTATAAAAACAAATCCTATAAGTAATAGTATTGCTGTTGATACGATAACAAGTTTTGAATGAACATTTAATTTAGAAAATCTTTTATTTTTTAGTACATCTAATATGACAGGATATCCCAATCCCCCAAGTATTATAAGTAACGATACAGTTATCATAATAAATGAATTATCATAAAATGATGTTAATGATGAAAACTCCCCACTTATAGAACCCATTAAATCAAAACCAGCATTACAAAATGCAGAAATTGAATGGAAAAATCCATATGCTAATCCAGTAATAATACCAAATTTAGGGATAAAACTTATAGATAATAAAATTCCCCCAATACATTCAATCGCTAATACCATTAGTATTATTTTTCTAGTTAAACTTACAATTCCAGATAAATCAATTTGATTTAGAGATTCTTGTATTAACAATCTCTCTTTTAAGTTTATTTTTTTACCTCTTATTAAAGAAATCATTGTTGCAATAGTCATAAATCCTAAACCACCGATTTGAATAAGTGATATAATTACAACCTTTCCAAATAAACTCCAGTGTGTAGCTGTATCAAATACGACCAATCCTGTGACACACACTGCTGATGTAGCAGTAAACAGTGAATCTACAAAATTAGTTCCTTGACCGCTTTGGCTTGAAATTGGTAAAGATAATATTGCTGCTCCTAATAATATTATAAATAAAAATCCCGCAGTAATAATTTGAACCGAACTCCACTTTTCAAGAAATCTAATATTCTTATGCATGATTCTCAACTCAAAAATTTCCTCCTTTTATTTATTAAAATAAATCAAGTTATATAATAAATTATTATATGATAAATCTCATATTTTAACAATAATCCACACTATAAAACAATGTATATTGTATTAAATTTTAATTTATTTTTATCATTTTGAATGAATTTAATGCTAATGTGACTTTTTTATTTGAATTATTTTTAAAGTTTTAAATGTAAAATCAAATATTACTCATAACTTAGATAATATATAATTTTCATACAATTAAAAAAAGCGAACTCTAATGAGTTCGCTTTTATCTATAATTAAGCTAATTTAGCTTTAGCTACTTCTACTAATTGAGCAAATCCAGCTGGATCTTGTATAGCCATTTCAGATAACATTTTTCTGTTAACTTCAACACCTGCTAATTTTAATCCATTCATTAATCTTGAATAAGATATACCATTCATTCTAGCAGCTGCATTTATTCTTTGTATCCAAAGTTTTCTGAAGTCTCTTTTCTTTAATTTTCTTCCTATATATGCATTTTTTAATGCTTTCATTACGAAAGTATTTGCTGGTCTATATAATTTGCTTCTAGATCCTCTGTATCCTTTTGCAAGTTTTAACACTTTTTTATGTTTTTTACGAGCGTTCATTGCGCCTTTAACTCTTGCCATGTCGATGACCTCCTTATGTTTTTCGATTATTTTTTATTTTGTGTTTTTTTGTACTAATCCGTTCTGATTAGTTTATCTTTATTAATTAATTCTAATTAATATGGTAATAATTGAGCTATTCTTTTAGCATCTCCATCGCTAACTATAGCAGATTTTCTTAAGTTCATTTTAGTTTTTGGAGATTTTTTAGTTAATATATGACTTTTGTAAGCTTTATTTCTTTTTAATTTTCCGCTTCCTGTTATTCTAAGTCTTTTAGCAGCTCCTCTATGAGTTTTCAGTTTTGGCATGATAACTTCCTCCGCTCAGTTAATCGTAAATAAAATCTATTTATTTATTAGTTTTTTTTGGATCTATAATTACAACCATGTTGTGCCCTTCAAAAGCAGGGGCTTTCACTGGTTCACCAAACTCTTTAACAATTTCTATGAATTTAAGCATTACTTCTTTACCAATGTCTTTATGTCCTAATTCTCTACCTCTAAAACGAAGTTCTACTTTTACCTTGTCGCCTTTTTTAAGGAATTTAATAGCATTATTCGCTTTAGTATTTAAGTCGTTTGATTCAATACCTGGTCTTAATCTTATTTCCTTAACAGCTATTGTTTTTTGTTTTTTCTTAGCTTCTTTTTCTTTTCTAGCTTGTTCGTATTTATATTTACCATAGTCCATAATTTTACAAACTGGTGGTTTAGCATTAGGAGAAATTTTAACTAAATCTAAATTTTTTCCGTTTGCTATTATTTGAGCTTCTCTGGCAGACATTATTCCAAGTTGTTCTCCAGTTTCAGAGATTATTCTTAACTCTTTATCTCTTATTTGATCATTGATTGATAATTCTTTGCTAATTGTAGGACACCTCCAAATTATTATATTAAATATAAAATAAAAAGCGAATGAGAATTCATCCGCTATAAGTCATCAAAATTATACTATCTTAATGATAGTCTATACTTATATTTACCTTACTAACCTTCGTCGCAAGGTGAGAATGAACTTCTTCTTTACTGTTATCTTGTTACCATATCAATTATATATGTTGCTTGTTGCAATGTCAAGACTTTTTTGCTGTTAATTTTTATAAATAATTTTATTCTCCGTATATAATATGCCTCTATTTTTAATATTGATACTATATACTTTTCATATCCTGTCCTTTTCATATTATAACTTATAATTCAAATTTCCTCATCTCTAAAATTTTTCCAATATCGTTTCATTTTGTTTTTATACTAGACTTTAATTTGTAGTATTTCATTATTTTAGAATAATAAATATCAAGCTGGTTATACTTACTGTAAGACATCTTAGTTTACATAGTTTATTTTTAATGTAAAATCATAATAAAACTTCACATCATTGGAAAAAATAAAGCAAAGGAAAATTCTATTACCTGAGGTGCAAGATATGAACTTACTTAATAATTTTTTTAAAAAACTAAATAATCCTGTTCCCGCTTTTGTACAAACAAAACTCGAAAAGGACGGAAGCAATGAACCTACTCTAAATTCAAAACCCAAAACTACATTTAGAGATGTTGCTGGCCTAGAGGAGATAAAAGAAGAACTTTTTGAAGTTGTTGATTTTATGAAATCACCAGAAAAGTATCAAAAAATGGGTGCAAAAATTCCTAAAGGAATTCTATTTTACGGGCCTCCTGGCACAGGTAAAACTTTATTAGCATCAGCAG
>ENA-OQNO01002326-OQNO01002326.1-human-gut-metagenome-genome-assembly--contig:-NODE-2326-length-11100-cov-2.551444_pt1 | contig 11100 bp, 11 predicted proteins | sample MGYA00242629_ERZ504880 | MGnify/ENA primary metagenome ERZ504880 (study PRJEB26092, sample SAMD00036377) | human gut metagenome | host: Homo sapiens | study: EMG produced TPA metagenomics assembly of... | reverse complement strand
TCAATCAGGTTAGCGGGAGAAAATGCCGCTTTTTCCACCTGCTGCTGATAATTATCCACATTGCGGTCTAAGGTGAGGCAGCCCACTCTTGTGAGGGGGAATTGCTCCTGATCCCAGACCTTCGTATCATCCAGAGGATCGAATGATAGGCTGCAGGCTTCATCCATGTTCATGAACTGGACACAGAGCTCATATTGGTAAGTCTCTCCCCCAGCCAGGGTATTGTACAATTCTTCACCGGCAATATTAGGATTTTCACCGGCAAGCTTTGCGGCTTCCTGCCGGGTTAAGGTACATTCCTGGCAGGAGGGTATCCAATGGTATTTTACATAGCGCCGTACCCCTTTTTCATTCTCCCAGACATAAGTGTTCACGCCGTATGTGCGCATACAGCGAAAGCTTGCCAGCGTACCCAGATCCGAATACAGCAGAGTCACAAAATGAGCAGCCTCCGGAGTTTCCGCCACAAACTTCCAGAATGACAGAGGATTTGGAAGATTGTTGGATGCGGAGGGGGATAGGGACTTGATGGCAGTGGGGAATTTCATGGCATCTCTTACCAGAAATACAGGAATATGGTTGCAGAGAAGGTCGAAGACACCGGAGTCAGTATAAAACTTGGTAGAAAATCCTCTTACATTTCTTGAAGTGTCAGGGGTTCCTTTTGTACTTACAGCAAAAGAAAACCGGGAGAAGGTATAGGTTACCTGACCGGGTCTCTGCAAAAAAGATGCCTTGGTATAAGGGCGCATAGACTGATAGGCAGTAAAGCAGCCAAATGCACCATAGCCTTTCGTATGTACAGCTCTTTCAATCATTTTTTCATGGACAAAGGTGTCAAGGGTCTCATGTAAAATCGTATCCTGTAAAAGTACCGGTCCGTCAGGACCAATCGTCTGGGAGTGCTGATCCGGGTTGTGATTCCGGCATTTCTCCGATGGTGAGCGGTAATCCTGCGTGCACTTGTTCTGCCTCATATTGCAGCGGTTTGGCAAAGAACCATATTGATCGTGATGTGGCATGGGAAGTCTCCTTCTTAAAATATCGCTTTTTTATTATATGAAATAAAATAGAATATGCAGCTTGTCTTTGAAAGGTATTTGAAAATTCTGACGGGAAGTATTGAAAAGCAGGAAGTCTCATTGTAAAATAAACGCATATGTTTAAAATATTTCATTTCAGGAAGGATAGAAAAAATGCAATTAAAATTATTGGAACCAAGGTTCAGCATTTGCAAGCTTAAAACTGGGGAAAAGATCCCTTATGAAGAAGAATTTGTATTTACAGCCAAAACAGATGAAGAACTTTCACTCGTCTGCCCGGAAAATAAGGCTCCCGATCAATTTTTGGAACGGGAAGACGGCTGGAGGGGATTTCGGATTGAAGGAATTCTGGATTTTTCCATGATCGGGGTGATTGCGAAGATCTCAAAGCTGCTGGCAGATCATGAAGTGGGAATTTTTGTAATCTCCACCTTTCATACTGACTATGTGTTTGTAAAAGAAGAAAATTGGGAAAAAACAGTTACACTGTTAAAAACAAATGGTTACGGAATCGGATAAACTAAAGCGTGTTAGAAAAATATTTTCGGACAGATGGCTGGAATGAATTTTCAAACACGCCATTTTTTTGTTTTGTGACCTGGTCACGGAAAATAAATATCAGAACCCTTATAATAAGACTCAGGATAATGATGGTTTACCAATGAGATGCCGATAAGGCAGTAATCAAAAATGATCAGAATAGAGGTAATGATAATATGGGTAAAAAAACAGTGATAATCGGCGGGGTTGCTGGTGGAGCTACCACTGCTGCACGTCTTAGAAGACGGGACGAATCAATGGAAATTGTGGTATTTGAAAAAGGGGGCTATATTTCTTATGCAAACTGTGGTCTGCCTTACTATATCGGAGATGTGATCAAGAGCCGTGACGCACTGCTTTTACAGACTCCGCAGGGGATGAAAAAGAAATTTAATATTGATGTGCGCATTTACAGCGAAGTGATAAAGATTGATCCTGACCGTAAATGTGTTTTGGTTCGAAATCTGGAAACCAATGAAACTTATGAAGAAACCTAGGACGATCTGGTTATCGCAACGGGGTCATCCCCGCTGAAGCCGCCTATTAAGGTGATTGACGGGAAAGTGATTTATACGCTTTGGACGTTGCCGGATACCGACGAAATTAAAGCGTTTGTAGCGGAAAAACATCCGAAAAGGGCAGCGATTATCGGAGGCGGATTCATCGGTCTTGAGATGGCGGAAAATTTGCATCAGGCTGGGGCAGAGGTTACGATTATCGAAATGCAGGATCAGGTCATGGCGCCCATTGACAAAGAAATGGCACAGCTGCTCCATGAAAATATGCAGATGAACGGAGTGGAACTGATACTGGGTGACGGTGTCTCCTATTTTGAAGACCGCTTGGGAAGAACTGCAATTATACTAAACAGCAAAAAAGTAGTGACAGCTGATCTTGTGATTTTATCAATAGGAGTTCGCCCAAACAGCATGCTGGCTAAGGAAGCCGGGCTGCATTTAAATGAACGGGGCGGTATCGTGGTAGATGAAAATCTGAGGACCTCAGATCCCAATATCTACGCAGTAGGAGATGTCATTCAGGTGGAGAATTTTGTTCTGAAAAATCCTGCAATGATTCCTCTTGCCGGACCTGCAAACAAGCAGGCAAGAATCTGTGCGGACAACATAGCCGGGGATAAAAAAGAATATCATGGTTCCCAGGGAACCTCCGTGGCACAGGTATTTGACCTGACTGTTGCGGCAGTGGGAGTAAATGAAAAGACCCTGAAGAAAATGGGCAGGGTAAAGGGAAGAGATTATGAAACCGTACTGATCAACCAGAAATCCCATGCCGGATACTATCCCGGTGCAACCCAGCTTACTTTAAAAATGCTGTTTGACATGGAAGGTATGATTTTAGGAGCCCAGATTATAGGTCAGGACGGCGTCGACAAAAGAATTGATACACTGGCGGTTACCATGCGTTTACACGGTACGGTATTTGATTTGGAAGAATTGGAACTTTCTTATGCTCCACCTTATTCCTCAGCGAAAGATCCGGTAAATATGCTTGGATTTACAGCCCATAATGTTCTGGACCATATGGTATCCTTTCTGGAATGGGAGGAAATGGATCATTTACAGGTACCAGGGCAGGATACACCTTATACAATTCTGGATGTGACAGAAGAGATGGAGCGCCTGGTATATCAGATTCCAGGATCTTACCACATACCCCTGGGGGAATTAAGAGAAAGAATGAGGGAACTGGATAAAAACAGTATGATTATCGTATACTGTGCAATCGGTGTCCGGTCATACAATGGAGCCAGAATACTAATGCAAAATGGATTTAAAAATGTAAAAGTATTGTCAGGCGGTACCGGTTTCTATAAATCAATGCATTACCAGGACAGGGAAGAATGGGAGGATTCAGAAGGGATGACAGAGAAAGAAGTGAAAGCAGCCCAGGCTCAGGCTAAGACAGCACAGGCTAACGCAGCACATGTTAACACAGCACAGGTAAATACAGAAACAGTACCGGCGCAAAAAGAAATGAAAATTCTGGACTGCTGCGGTCTTCAGTGCCCGGGTCCCATTATGAAGGTAAATGAAACACTGAGAGAAATGGAAGAGAACCAGGTTCTGCAGGTATCTGCAACGGATATGGGATTTGTCAGAGATATTGATGCCTGGTGCAAAAGAACAGGGAACACCATGGTGAATTCCGAACGCAAAGACAGAGAAAATATTGTCTATATTAAAAAGGGAACCAATGTGTGCCAGGGAAGTTCCCCGGAAAATGCAGTTACCCTTCCACAAGGCAAGACATTAATCGTATTCAGCGGGGATCTGGATAAAGTTCTGGCTTCCTTTATTATCGCAAACGGAGCGGCAGCAATGGGCAGGCCAGTCACCATGTTCTTTACCTTCTGGGGGCTGAATGCACTGCGAAAAACAGATAAACAATCGGTGAAGAAACCGTTTATAGAGAAAATGTTCGGTGCCATGATGCCCAGAGGTACCGGCAAATTAAAACTTTCCAGGATGAATATGGCTGGAATGGGAACCAAAATGATGAAGAAAGTAATGAAGGATAAAAATGTGGAATCCCTGGAAGAACTGATGCAGCATGCTATGGCAAATGGGATTAAACTGGTAGCTTGTACCATGTCCATGGATGTGATGGGAATAACCAAAGAAGAGCTGATCGATGGTGTGGAACTGGCTGGTGTGGCAACTTATCTTGGAGATGCGGAAGAGTCGAATGTGAATTTGTTTATTTAAGAAATTAGTTACCTGTTCCTCCACAATTTAAAAAATTTTGACATTTCCTGAAAATAATACTATAATAACTGTCGGAAATTCAACAGGAGGAACATATGGCTAAAAAAAGACATCTAAAAAAGAAAAATAAGATGATGACAGGAAATGTCATTGAAAATGAAACACGCAAAGAAACTAACGAAACAAAAGAAACAAAAAAAGCAGACACAGCAGCTACAGCTGCCACGGCAGCAGCATTTACAGTAGCGGAAACCTCAGCAGCAGTTAAGGAAACAGCAGCTGCCCGGACAGAAGAAGTTCAGACAGAGATCCCCAAAAAGGAAGAGGCTACTGCTGCTAAAAAACGGGCATCTAAGAAAATGAATTTTTATGTACAGTTTCAGGATGCAGAATATAATGAACAGGATATCATTGCCCAGGTGAAAAAGATCTGGAAGGATGCCGGCAACCGTATTGCGGATTTGAACACAATGGATATTTATGTGAAGCCGGAAGAAAAGATGGTATATTATACAATTAATGAAGAGTTGAGTGCGTCATTTGCACTTTAAAAACAGGTGGACCCCAAACGGATATGTTGGGGGTCCACCTGTTTTTGTATAACAAAATGTAATGGTTTATACCGTTTACAGAAGTTCTTTTAAGCTTTGCTTATCCAGAAGCCGTATGCCGCCTCTGGATAATTCCACAAATCCCTCTGATGAAAAATACTTGAGCATCCGGGAAACTACTTCTCTGGCGCTGCCGGTATATTTGGCAATCTGTTCATGGGTCATTTTGATAGTATCCGATTTTGTCCGGCTGCATTCGTCCAGCAGGAAAATAGCCAGTCGCTTGTCAAAACTCATAAATAAAATCTGCTGCATAGCCCACATAACATCAGAGAAACGTTCGGTTGCCAGTTTATATGCATAGGCTTCCACATGAATGTTTTCTTCCATAAGTCCGGAAACAGCAGAAGAATTAATCTGCAGTATCTCGCAGTCTTCGGCTGCATCAATATACACATCAAAGGTAATGGTTTGGAGCACGCAGGATGCAGATAAAATGCAGACCTCACCTGCGCCCAGCCGATAGAGTGTCACTTCCTTACCAGTTTCGGAAAGTAAATAAGTACGCATAACCCCGCTTTTGATGATGAGCATTCCGATACAGTCATTTTCGCCAAAATGTATGTGGTTGTCTCTTGCATAGCTGGTGGTGACTGCATTTCTTGCCAGGGTATCCTTTTGAGCGGTATTTAAATGCTGCCAGAATGGCAGGTATTTTTCCAAAATCAGGGAATTTCCTTCCAAATGATCCATAATTACTCCTTTTTGACTATTTTTCTCGCTGGAAAGCAATACGTTTTGATCCGTCTTCCAGATAGATGGTTCCACAGTGTATAAAACCGTTTTTCATTAAAGCTTTCTGCATGGGAAGATTATCGTCATGGGTGTCAATTTTAAGGTTGCCGCACTGCTGAAAACACCATTGGAAGATAAAGGAGGCAACTCCTTTTGTACCCGCGGCAGAAGTAATGCGGTGAATGACTCCATAAGGCAATTCGTTTAACCAGCTGCCGTCAAAGATTTTCCGGTAAGAAGGGTCTGTTCCTGTTTTAAAATAAAAGGTTCCGGCGATTTGTCCATTATGAATGCAGACATAACTGCAGCCTTGGGCAACATCGGATTGGACAAGTGCAGCGGATGGGTAGGTGCTTCCCCACTGTGAGGGATTGCCGTTTTTCGCCATAAAGTCTCTGGCCTCTGCATATAGCTGCAGCAATGTATCTAAATCACCTGGGGTACTTTTTCTGATTTCCATTTATGAGATTCCTTCCTGTATGTAAAATTAATATAAAAAATTACAGGCAGATCCTGCAATATTATATTTTCATTTTATCCTATGAATTCCAAAAGAACAAGGAAGAGTTTGTATAAATAATTAAAATTCCAGTAAAAACACAACAGTTTTTAAAGAATGCATTTTCATATTTTATGATGTTACTGCTAATAATGTATAATAAAATGTCATATAGCATACCACGGAATTAGGTATTTTATGTAAATATTTTCGTTTTTTCCAAAATAAATGGGATTCTTGTCATTGCCCTATGTCGAAAACTGCGGTAAAATGGAGACATGTCATTTTTGGAAGATGAAAGAAGACAGAAAAAGAAGGGACACCTGTTATGTGGCAGCAAATCATAGATTATTTTACAAATAACATAGATACTTATCTGACGGCAGTATGGGAACACGTGTGGATTAGTTTGCTTTCTCTCGGTATTGCGCTGGCAGTGGGCATTCCGGCAGGCATATACTGTGCACACACAAAGAAATTCCGCAAGTGGATAACCGCATTCTTTAATGTCCTGCGTATTGTACCCAGTTTCGCCGTTTTAATATTATTAATTCCCATTATGGGTACCGGTGTGAAACCTGCAATGACAGCGCTGGTGATACTGGCAATTCCGCCGATTCTTATGAATACAAATGCAGGATTTGAAAGCACCCCCGAATTTATACTGGAAACTGCCCGGGGACTTGGTATGACAGATAAACAGATATTTCAAAAAGTGAGAATTCCCCTCGCCCTGCCGTATATTCTCATCGGCACCAAGACTGCATTAGTTGAGATTATCGCCAGTGCTACCCTGGCTGCCTATATTGGAGGCGGTGGACTTGGGACAATTATATTTACCGGGCTTGGATTAAACAGAACTGATTTATTATTGATTGGCGGAATCTCAGTGGCGCTGTTATCCCTCTTTTCCGGGTTCCTGGTGACAGCTGCAGAAAAATGGATTGTAAGATACCGCTAGTACTCCATCCAGTCAGTAGGCTTTCTGGCCGAATGGAGTACTAAAGCATGTCTGAAAATTAATTTTTGTCAGATGTGCGTCACAGTTTTTGGGAGATTTGTCCCGGATGAAGAGCGACAAGCGTGCTATCAAAAGTATCACAATGGGGCAAAAAATATAGTCAGTGCAGAGCACTGTAGAATAGTAAGGAGAACAAAATGAAAAAAGGAAATAAAGTTATAAAAAAAATATTTGCAATATTTTTAGCAGCATCTATAACCGCTTCAATAGCTGGCTGCGGCGACAGTAAAAGCAATGAAAAGAACATAAAAGTAGGGTCAAAGGATCTTACGGAGAATCTGGTTGTAGCGGAAGTTTATGCCCTGGCACTGGAGGATGCAGGTTTTACGGTAGAGAGAGTCATGGATATAGCAGGATCTGTAGTTCATACCTCCATCATGAATGGAGAAGTGGATCTTTACCCGGAATATACCGGCACCGGTTTGATCTCTATTTTAAAAATGGATCCCATGACAGATGCACAACAGGTATATGACACGGTAAAGGAAGAATATGAAAAGCAGTATAAATTGATCTGGCTGGACTATTCTCAGGCAAATGATGGACAGGGTCTGGTTATACGCACTGATGTGGCAGATAAATTTGGAATTAAAACGATTTCAGATTTACAGAAAAATGCGTCCGAACTGCGTTTTGCTTCCCAGGGGGAATTTGACCAGAGAGAAGACGGGATGCTGGGTCTGGAAAAGATCTATGGACCATTTGACTGGAAATCGTCAAAAGTATATGACGGCGGACTGAAATATTCCGTACTGGAAAATGATGAGGCGGATGTGGCACCGGCATATACTACCGAAGGCCAGCTGGTAAAAGATGAATTTACTCTTCTGGAAGATGATAAGAAGCTCTGGCCGCCCTATAATTTAGCTCCGGTTGTGCGGGAGACCGTGTTAAACACTTATCCGGAAATTGCAGACATTTTAAATAGAATCAGCGCTACTCTGGATACGAAGACAGTTACGAAGCTAAATGCCCAGGTAGATGTGGATAAGCGGGAATACGAAGAGGTGGCAAAGGAGTATTACGACAGTATAAAATAATGCAGCTAACGGAGGCATTTGTGTGAAGAAAGCAATTGAATTTATAAATGTAAGCAAAAAATTTGATAATACCGGATATTTTGCAGTGAATGATGTTAGCTGTGAGATCGGTCAGGGCGAATTTATAACGATACTGGGATCATCCGGATGTGGGAAAACGACTTTACTGAAAATGATCAACCGCCTTTATGAGCCGGATACAGGTACCATAAGAATTTTTGGAGAGGATATCAGTTCCAGAGATCCGGTTCTGCTTAGAAGAGAGATCGGATATGTAATCCAGCAGGTTGGTCTGTTTCCCCATATGACCGTTGGGGATAATATCGCTACGGTCCCAAGGCTGTTAAAGTGGCCGGAGGATAAAGTGCAGGCAAGAGTAAAAGAGCTGCTTGAGATGGTGGGGCTGGCATTTGCAGAATATGGTAATAGATATCCTTCCCAGCTTTCCGGAGGCCAGCAGCAAAGAGCAGGTCTTGCAAGAGCCCTGTGTGCAGATCCTCAGATCATGCTGATGGATGAACCCTTTGGTGCTATTGATGCCATCAACCGTATGAACCTTCAGGAGGAACTTTTGAAAATCCACGGAGCATCCAAAAAGACGTTCTTATTTGTGACGCATGATATTAATGAGGCGTTTAAACTTGGCAACCGGGTAATTATTATGAATGAAGGTAAAATCAGACAGTTTGACAAGCCGGAGGTAATCGCTCGAAATCCTGCGGATGATTTTGTGAAATCCCTGATTGACTCTACACGGAAACAGGAACAATTCTGGGAGGCGTTTACATGATCACATATCTGGTAAAATACCATGATAAATTATTGAATGCATTGGCGGAACATATTATGATCGTCCTGATTACCCTGGTATTATCCGTAGTAATGGCTTCGGTTTTGACTATTTTAGCCATGTATTTTCAATGGATATCCAAGATTCTCATCGGATTTTTTTCCATGATTTATTCCATACCAAGCTTAGCACTGTTTGCTATTTTAATACCTGTGACAGGTCTTGGGAGAAATACGGCAGTGATTGTACTGGTGATGTATAACCAGTATCTGCTGCTGCGTAATTTTATAGATGGGCTTAACCAGGTGGATGGATCTGTGATAGAAGCCGCGACGGGAATGGGCATGAGCCGTATGCAGGTACTGGTTAAGGTACGGATTCCGCTGTCCCTTCGACCGTTATTTACGGGGATTCATCTGGCGGTGGTATCTACAATCGGAATTGCAACGATAGCGGCAACAATTAATGCGGGCGGACTTGGCAGTATCCTGCTTGACGGTCTGCGGACCTTAAATGTCAACAAGATTCTGTGGGGAAGCATTTTGTCGGCGGGGCTGGCTATTGTGGTAAATGCAGGACTGAGCAGGTTAGAAAAGCATATGGCAAAAAGATAGATGGATGAGGCAGGTGTGGGGATGAAGATCATAATTGAAACACCAGAAAAGGATGAAGAAGATAAAATTATTATTTCTATGCATAAATTGAATGAAAATGTCCTGAAACTGATCACGGCACTGAAAATGCAGCAGGATACCCTGATCGGATATAAGGAGGAGCAGATGTACCGGATTCATCCCGATGAAGTTTATTACTTTGAGACAGTGGATAATAAGTCCTATATGTATTGCAGAGAATCTGTTTATGAAATAAAACAGAAGCTGTATCAGATCGAAGAAGTTTACGGAGTCAGTGACTTCCTTAGAATATCCAAGTCCGTCATCATCAATATGGATAAAATAAGTTCCATAAGACCAGCATTTGGCGGAAGGTTTGAAGCGATGCTGGAAAATGGGGAAAAGATAATCATTTCCAGACAATATGTGCCGGAACTAAAGAAAAAAATGAATGTGTAGGGGGGAGAACGGGATGGAAAAAGAACATCAGACAGGTTGGATCAAAGCTTTGGTTCATGATTTTTGTGCAATCTGTATTGTGGGCGGGATGAACGGTGTACTGAGTGGTTATACGGCACCCTGCGGTGTCTGCCGGCAGGTGATGATGGAATTCTGCAACCCGGAGACATTTCAGATTATTCTGGCAGCAGCCGATGAAAAGTATAAGATTTATTCTCTGAAGGAATTGCTGCCGGAAGGGTTCGGACCGGATAATCTGGATTAGAAAAGAAAACGGAACTTTCAATGCAAAGGACCGGAAGTGTGAGAGACTTCCGGTCCTTTTATACTGCCTGATGCACTCATATTTATACTAAGGCGGTAAAGGGCAGAGGTATAAGCATCAGGTTTTGGATTACAGTCAGTATCAGGGGGATTGATAGTGACTATAATTGTCTGGTTGTACCGTTTTCATAGATCTAGTTGGTGATATTGCCATTGGAATCTGTAACACGGATAAATGTTTTCAACATCGTCCGATTTTTCAGGAAAGTATTATTTTCGTCGGTTTTCAAAGTAGATAAAATGATCAATGGCATCAAGAATATCTTTAAAATCATCTCTTGGGGCGATATCTATGTAGCGGGTCAGGAGATCGTTTTCACAGTCCTTGTATCGTCCATAAAATGTATCATAAAGATTGTGGCCACGCATATGAATGCGGATATCTTCCATATGCTGACGGACAGCTTCTGGAGAAGTCAGATCGTGACCGATGGCTGCCACCAGCTTTTCGCCGCTGGAAAGTCGATACAGATATTCCTGCCATTTTTCGTAAAACATGTCATAGAAAGCTTCAGGGCTTGGAACGATGCCGAGTTGTGCCATGACTTCCGGATTGAAAAAGTAGTTTTCAAAGGAGTAATATTTCAGAATCAGGACATTTTTCTCTGTCACTCTCGGTAAATGATCAACATCGCTGATATTGCGCTCATCATAATAGCGGCAGAGCTGGTGTTTCAGCATATCTGCATCTTTGCCGT
>ENA-OQNO01002325-OQNO01002325.1-human-gut-metagenome-genome-assembly--contig:-NODE-2325-length-11105-cov-3.730461_pt1 | contig 11105 bp, 9 predicted proteins | sample MGYA00242629_ERZ504880 | MGnify/ENA primary metagenome ERZ504880 (study PRJEB26092, sample SAMD00036377) | human gut metagenome | host: Homo sapiens | study: EMG produced TPA metagenomics assembly of... | reverse complement strand
ATTCAAATGGTTCAAATGCTAATGTCACTATCATTTCACAAGGAAATCAGCAAAATAACTCAGGTTACCAAATCATTTCAGGCGAGACTAAGCCAAGTGTTGATTCGAACAATGCCAAGTCTTCATTTGTCCGTGTAGGCGAAAACCAATGGTATTATTACGACCAATATGGCCAAAAGGTCAAAGGTGAAAAGGTTATCGATGGTAAGGCTTATTACTTCCTTGAAAATGGTCTTCAAGCTCGTGACTCACTTGTTAAAGGTAGCGATGGCTACACTTATTACTACGATAAAAATGGTGTGAAAGCTATCAACGGCTTCTACGATTTTGCAGGTTACCGTAAGGATGTCCGCTATTTCGACTGTTATGGTCACATGGCTACTGGTCTCATTGAAATGGGTGGCACAACCTTCTACTTTGATACACAAACAGGTATCCAAGCTAAAGACAAGTTTATTCGCTTCTCAGATGGCCGTATCCGTTACTTCATCCCTGATACTGGTAACATGGCTGTAAATACTTTTGTTCAAAATAAAGAAAACCAAGCTTGGTACTATCTTGATGAACATGGTTACGCTGTGACAGGAAAACGTATCATCAATGGTAAAGAATACTGCTTTGACTCAGAAGGCCGTCAAATCAAAGGTCAGATGATGCAACAAGGCAACAAGCAATACTACATTTCAGCTCAAACAGGTGAAATGGCTGTTTCACGCTTTATCTTTGAAAACAACAACTGGTATTATGCGGATGCTTTTGGTTGCCTCGTTCAAGGTGCAAAAGTGATTGATGGTAAACTCTATTACTTCAATAAAGATCACAGCCAGCTAAAAGGTGGCTGGGCTGAAGGACGCTATTATGATGCCGTTACTGGCCAAGCAGTCATCAACCAATTCATTCAAATCGCGGCTAACCAATGGGCTTACCTTAACCAAGATGGTCACAAAGTAACAGGTCTTCAAAACATTAACAATAAAGTTTACTACTTTGGTAGCAACGGTGCTCAAGTCAAAGGTAAATTGCTCACTGTCCAAGGTAAGAAATGTTACTTTGATGCCCACACTGGTGAGCAAGTGGTGAATCGCTTTGTCGAAGCTGGACGTGGTTGCTGGTATTACTTCAACGCGGCAGGTCAAGCAGTGACTGGACAACAGGTCATCAATGGCAAACACCTATACTTTGACGGTTCAGGTCGTCAAGTGAAAGGACGTTATGTCTATGTTGGTGGTAAACGCCTCTTCTGCGATGCTAAAACTGGTGAATTGAGACAGCGTCGCTAATTAATATGTACTTTAAAAATCTAGAGTGAATTTTTCCTTTTCCTATATAAATTACTATTATTATTTTCCTATCAGAACTCTAGATGATTAAATAGACGAAAAAGCCAGCATTAGCTGGTTTTTTAGTGAAGATAACGTTTTGCTGTTTGTTTAGGTGATTTTTCACGCTTAAATCCTAATAATTTTATCCCTCTCATATTCAAAAGAAGGAGCCATAGCCGTGTTATAATGGGTATTATAGTTGTATTTAGGAAAATAGAGTTAGGGGTAGTTATGGGGGACTATTTTCGTTAAACTCGAGGTGTAATTGACTTTCTAGAGGAGGAAAATCATGCTTATCTTGGCTTGGATTATCATTGTCATATTATTTCTTTTAATTTCGAATTATTACTTTTATAAAACAGATTCCAGAACACGAAAAAAAGCATTCCTCTATGCAATTATTGAGACCATAGGTGCCTTTTTTACTAGGTGGTAGTACATGGAAAATAATTAAAAACACCAATCAAGAGTTTTTCGGACTACCAAACATGGAAAGCAGCGCAACCTCCTAACCCATTAGCCACACATACTTTCACAGTCATTCGCTAATACCTCCCACAAAGCCTTTATTTCATCTTAGAAATGAAGGTTTTTTTATTTAAAAATAAATTAAGATTGTTGGGGTGCAAGGAGTGCTTGGAGGGGCTATAACCTAATGATACCGTTAGTTACCAATTCCTCGTTTCGTCTACCATTCATTTGAGCCTGATTTCTTAGAAAACCAGGGGCTATACATTAAGCTGATATTATAGTTGTGTAATTGTATTCTCTTGTCAAATAGCTTATGATAGAAATAATATAAGGGAAAAAGGTATATAATATGGAACAAAAAGTACGCTTTAAAATGCATAAAGTGAAGAAGAATTGGGTGACAATTGGGGTAACAGCACTCTCAATGGTTACTGTTGCTAGTGGAACCTTGTTGGCGGATCAACAGGTTCAGGCCGATGAGCAAAATCCTGCGAATCAGTCGGGTGATAGCAGTCAGGATTTGCTTCAAGAAACACCTGCCACAACTAATGATGCAGCAACTACGGTAGCACCAACTATCGCGACAGATGCCAATACTGCTAGTGTCAACATACCTGTCGCAGACGCCACTAGCACGACAACAGCTGTCACAGATAGAGCAGCAGCACCTACCACAAACGCAGCAACAGTTGACACCAACTCAGGTCAAGCAGCACCAAGCACAAATGTGCAACCAGCTGCAGCTGATACGAGTGCTACAACTACAGATACAACTAACAATACTACAACAGCCACTACAGACCGTGCAGCAACAACGGATACGGCAAATACAGAAGCTCGTACACGTAGTCGTCGTGCCTTGGCAGAAACTCGTGAAGCCAACACCAACACGTCGACTGGAATCCAATGGATTAACGGCAAACAATACTATGTCAATAGTGACGGTAGTGTGCGTAAGAACTTTGTCTTTGAGCAAGATGGTAAGTCTTATTACTTTGATGCTGAAACAGGGGCTCTTGCAACTAAGTCACAGGATGAATTTTCAACAGAACCTATCAAGGCAACTGTAGATTTTTCATCTGGAAACCAGCTCTACAAAAACGATGACAAGTCTTTGGACCAACTTGACACCTTCATCACAGCGGATGCTTGGTACCGTCCAAAGAGCATTCTCAAGGATGGGAAGACTTGGACAGCTTCAACCGAGGCTGACAAACGTCCACTCTTGATGGTTTGGTGGCCTGACAAGTCAACTCAGGTGAACTACCTTAACTATATGCAAAATCAAGGTCTTGGTGCAGGATCATTCTCAACCAACTCTAGCCAGGAAAGTCTAGACCAAGCTGCTAAAGCGGTTCAGACTAAGATTGAAGAACGTATCGCTCGTGAAGGCAACACAAACTGGTTGCGTACAAGTATCGACCAGTTCATCAAGACTCAGCCAGGTTGGAATAGTAGCACTGAAAATAGTTCATACGACCACTTGCAAGGTGGACAGTTGCTCTTTAACAACAGTAAGGGTGATACTGGCAACCGTACGAGTCACTCCAACTCTGACTATCGTTTGCTTAACCGCACACCGACTAACCAGACGGGTACACGTAAGTACTTCAAGGACAATTCTATCGGTGGTCTTGAGTTCTTGCTTGCCAACGATATTGATAACTCAAACCCAGCTGTTCAGGCAGAGCAACTTAACTGGCTCCACTTTATGATGAATATTGGAAGCATCATGGCCAATGACCCAACATCCAACTTTGACGGTTTGCGTGTCGATGCCTTGGACAATGTGGATGCCGATCTTCTCCAAATCGCTTCAGATTACTTCAAAGCAGCCTATGGTGTAGACAAGTCTGAAGCCAATGCAATTAAGCACTTGTCATACTTGGAAGCTTGGTCTGCCAACGACCCATACTATAACAAGGACACTAAGGGGGCACAACTTCCGATTGACAATGCCCTTCGTAATGCCCTTACCAACCTCTTGATGCGTGATAAAAATACACGTATGCAGCTTGGAGACATGACTGCTTTCATCAATAGTAGTTTGAATCCACGTGGTGCCAACGATAAAAATGGTGAACGTATGGCTAACTATATTTTCACCCGTGCCCACGATACGGAAGCTCAAACGATTATCCAACGTATCATCCGTGATCGTATCAATCCAAATTTGTTTGGCTACAATTTCACTCGTGATGAAATCAAGAAAGCCTTCGAGATTTACAATGAGGATATTGATAAGGCTCACAAGACTTATGCGTCATACAACTTGCCATCTGTCTATGCCCTCATGTTGACCAATAAGGACTCTGTAACACGTGTTTATTACGGAGACCTCTACCGTGAAGATGGTCACTACATGGCTAAGAAGACGCCTTACTTTGATGCCATCGACACCCTCTTACGTGCCCGTATCAAGTATGTAGCTGGTGGTCAAGACATGGAAGTGAAGAAAGTCGGAAATGACGGCCTCTTGACATCAGTTCGTTATGGTAAAGGTGCCAATAACAGAACAGATTTGGGAACTTCAGAAACTCGTACGCAAGGTATGGGTGTCATCATGACCAACAACTATGATTTCCGATTAGGTAGCAATGAAACCGTAACGATGAACATGGGTAGAGCTCACCGTAATCAGCTTTATCGTCCATTGCTTTTGACGACAAAGGATGGTATAGCAACCTACCTCAACGATTCTGATGTGCCTAAAAACCTTCTTAAACGCACTGACTGGAATGGGAACTTGACCTTCAATGCCAACGATGTTTTCGGTGTAGAAAATGTCCAAGTCTCAGGTTACCTCGGTGTCTGGGTACCATACGGAGCTAAGGCTAATCAAGATGCACGTACACAGCCAAGTAATCGTGCCAATAGCGACGGTCAAGTTTACAAGTCTTCAGCAGCCCTTGATTCGCAAGTCATGTATGAAGCCTTCTCAAACTTCCAAGCCTTTGCGGACGATCAACCTGAACTTTACATGAACCGTGTCTTGGCTAAGAACACTGACTTGCTCAAAGCTTGGGGGATCACGTCAGTCGGACTTCCACCACAGTACGTTTCAAGTAAGGATGGTACCTTCCTTGACTCAACAATTGATAATGGTTATGCCTTTGATGACCGTTACGATATGGCCTTGAGTCAAAATAATAAATACGGATCACTTGAGGACCTCCTTAACGTTCTTCGTGCCCTCCATAAAGACGGTATTCAAGCCATTGCTGACTGGGTGCCAGACCAAATCTATAACCTCCCAGGAAAAGAAGTGGTAAATGCGACACGTGTTAACGGTTATGGTAACCACCAAGTAGGCTATCAAATCATTGACCAAGCCTATGTGGTTAATACCCGTACAGATGGTACAGACTATCAAGGTAAATACGGTGGAGCCTTCCTTGATGAGCTTAAAGCTAAGTACCCATCTATTTTCAACCGTGTGCAAATCTCAAATGGTAAACAGTTGCCTACAAATGAAAAGATTACCAAATGGTCTGCTAAGTACTTCAATGGAACTAACATCCTTGGACGAGGCATCAACTATGTCCTTCGTGATGACAAGACCAACCAGTACTTTAATACCTCAGCCAACAGCCAACTCTTGCCAACACCACTTCGTGATACTGGTGCCATCACAAGCACTCAAGTCTTCCAACGTCGTGGACAAGATGTTTACTTCCTACGTGATAACCAAACCGTTAAGAATGAATTTGTTCAAGACGGAAACGGTAACTGGTATTACTTCGGTGGTGACGGTAAGATGACCAAGGGTGCCCAAAACATCAATAACAAGGATTACTATTTCTTTGACAATGGTATCCAATTGCGTAACGCCCTTCGTCGTGCTAGCAACGGCTATACCTACTATTACGGTCTAGACGGCGCAATGGTTAAGAATGCCTTCGTTGATTTTGATGACAAACATAAGCAGGTTCGTGCCTTTACGACTCAAGGAACAATGGTAGTGGGTAACCTTCATTGGAGTGGCCACCATTTCTACTTTGACCGTGAAACTGGTATCCAGGCTAAGGATCGCGTTGTTCGTACAGATGATGGCAAATTGCATTACTATGTTGCTGAAACTGGTGACATGGGACGTAACGTCTTTGCGACAGACAGCAGCACAGGTAAACGTTATTACTTTGACGCTGACGGTAATACTGTGACTGGTTCACGTGTCATTGATGGTAAGACTTATTACTTTAACCAAGATGGTAGTGTTGGTACGGCCTACAGCAATCGTGCAGATTCTATTATCTTTGAAAATGGTAAGGCTCGCTACATCACACCAGCAGGTGAAATCGGACGCAGCATCTTTGTCTACAACCCAGCAACTAAGGCATGGAACTACTTTGATAAAGAAGGTAACCGTGTCACAGGACGTCAATACATTGATGGTCACCTCTATTACTTCAAGGAAGATGGTAGCCAAGCTAAGGGCGAAATTATTGAAGAAAATGGCATCAAATATTATTATGAGCCAGAATCAGGTATTCTTGCTAGCGGACGCTACCTCCAAGTAGGTGATAATCAGTGGATGTACTTCAAACATGACGGTTCATTGGCTATCGGCCAAGTTCGTGCTGATCATGGATACCTTAAGTACTTTGATAAAAATGGTATCCAAGTTAAGGGGAAAACTGTTGTCGAAGATGGTAAGACTTATTACTATGATGCCCACAGTGGAGCTCTTGTCACAAGCAGCTTTGCTGAGATTGCACCAAACCAATGGTCTTACTTCAATACTGATGGCCAAGCCCTTAAAGGCAAGTGGACTATCAATGGCAAGGAATACTACTTTGACCAAAATGGCATCCAATACAAGGGCAAAGCCGTTAAGGTCGGTAGTCGTTACAAGTACTATGACGAAAACGACGGTCAACCTGTGACCAACCGCTTCGCTCAAATCGAGCCTAACGTCTGGGCTTATTTCGGAGCTGATGGCTATGCCGTGACAGGGGAACAAGTCATCAATGGCCAACACCTTTACTTTGACCAATCAGGTCGCCAAGTTAAAGGTGCCTACGTCACAGTCAACGGCCAACGTCGTTACTACGATGCCAACACTGGCGAATATGTCCCAGGAAGATAAGCAGTAGTAGCCCCAGTGACTGCTCAGAGAACACACAGACGAGAATGAGGGAAAATTCTCAAGAAAAAAAGATCGTGAAAACGGTCTTTTTTTGTATCTCTATTTCGATTTTTTCGAAATAGTCTTGACAGTAGTCTATGAAAAGCGTAGAATCTTTTTCAAAAAAAGAAAATAGGTGTGCTCACCAAGATAGCATTTCTTTCCGAATTCGATGATAGTATAAATCAAATGTTTACCTTGAGAAAAGCAGGATCTATTTAGGGAGTGTTCTAGTTGACAAAAAGTGATAATATCCAAATTGAAGATATCTTAAACAATATCTATAATCTCATTTTAAATCCAGAAACAACTGAAGAAGAGAGAAACTTGCTCGTAACGTTTAAAAACGAAATAGAAGTTGGAAAGAAGGACAATGGTGAACTTCTTGCAGAGTTACGCAGAGCTATTCAAGTTCTAGCTGTCGACAATCTTTCTAAAGGGATTTCACTGAGTTCAGGATTGAGTGAATTGAGTAAGACACTCACAGAATTCCAAAATGAATCAGAACGTAACGCTAATCTAGCAATAGGATTGTCATCAATCGCCATGTTTTTTAGATGATTTATCTGTTTGTGATGATTAATAATTAAAATGACAAAAAAGATCAACTGAATTGAGCCAAATAAGTTGGATTCTGTTGATCTTTTGTAGTTCTAATCTTGAGTGTCTTGATACCCAATTTTCGATATTTAAGTAAAGGATGTAAGAATGACGTATAAACGCGATCTGATCGGGTAGTTATTCTGGGGCAAATTAAAATGATTTATCGTGCTGAAAATTTAGAAATATCAGTACAAGTTTTGGAGGACTTTATCGCTGAATGGAAGCCAAAGTATAGGAAAGTCATGGAAAGTCTGGAGAATACGGATAATCTTTTAACTTTTTATCAGTTTCCCTACCAGATTTGGCATAGCATTTATTCGACAAACATCATTGAGTCTCTCAACAAAGAAATCAAACGTCAAACGAAAAAAAGGTTCTTTTTCCTAACGAGGAAGCTCTGGAACGTTACTTAGTTACTTTGTTTGAAGATTATAATTTCAAGCAAAGTCAACGAATCCATAAAGGGTTTGGCCAATGTTCTGACACACTTGAAAGCTTATTTGATTAACACTCCGTAACTATACTTAAGTGTTTACACATAATTATTGACACTATCTTTGATTGGTACATACTTAATTTTAAAGATTCCAGAATATTATTTTTGAAATTAAAATCTGCCCAAAATTCTAATCCTTCAATCATGATGGGAGATTTTAACATAAATAAATTAGAACTTTCATCTTGTTGAAGATAACCAGGTATTAGAAGAATATGACTGTATTGATAAAGTTAGGCAAACTAATTATTATTTTGATACTGAGGATTTTATCCTTACACAGGACAAATTGACTATGAAATTGAAATAGAGTTTACAACAAATACTCTACCATATGCTATAGATGTAATAGACACTTTACAATTAAAAGATAAAAAGTCTAATTATGGAAAGAAAAAACGATTATTAAGAAGTATCAATTACAGAACAAGAGAAAGGAAAGAAAATTAATGGAAAATAAATTAATAGCACATAGTTTGATAATGTTAAAAAATAAATATCTTGTAATAAAACGTAGTGATATTAAACGAGGAGAAAAAAATTATTATCCCTCTTATTGGGATATTCCAGGTGGGAGTGTAGAAGATGGGGAGCTTCCTAGACAAGCTGCAATCAGGGAGTGTCAAGAGGAAGTTGGCCTAGTTATTTCATTAGAAAACATTATTCATGAAGATAGTAATATAGATAATAATAAGATATTTACAAGACTTGTCTATAGTGCCAACTTACTTCAAAATGAAAATATCAATATTAAATTAGATCCAGAAGAACATGTGGAGTATAAGTGGATAAAAAATTTAGCTGATTTAGACGGGGAAAGTATAGTACCATACTTATATGATATTATGAAATAGTCATTTAGAAACGATAAAAATTGAAAGTAATTAAAGCAATGAATAAATGGTAGGATTGTCATCAATCGCCATGTTTTTTAGATGATTTATCTGTTTGTGATGATTAATAATTAAAATGACAAAAAAGATCGTTTTCACGATTTTTTTTGTGATTCTATTTCGATTTTTTTCGAAATAGAATTGACTGTAGTCTATGAAAAGCGTATAATCTATTTCGAAAAGTATAGAAATAGGTATTCTCACCAAGATAGTATTCTTATTCCGTCTCAATGAAAGGATAAATCAAATGGAAACACTCCTTTTTATGACAATTCTTGCCATGTTAGTTATCGCCATCATAAGTTTTATCGTCCTGAGGAAAAGATGGAAGTTTTCGCTCAAGCTCTTTTTAGTGGGACTGATTGGCTTTGCCTTACCAGTCATGATGATTGAAGGACCTATCAATGCCTTGGTTTTATCTGGTTTTACTCACTCTTCTAAGTGGTTTACCATTGTTTATGGAGGACTTATGGCTGGTCTTGTTGAAGAAACAACACGCTATTTGGTTTTTAAGATTCTCGAAAAGAAAAGAAGTTTGATGACGTCTGATATTGTAGCTTACGGTTTTGGACATGGTCTTAGTGAATTTATCTTGCTTGGAGTGATGGGCTTACTCACTAACATCATTGTTTTACAGGCCGTCCATTCAGGTCAGGCCAGTCAGTTACCTTCATTTCTAGTAGGTCAGGTCAATCAATTAACAGGCTTTGCTGTGCTTATGTCTCTCTTTGAAAGACTAGTTGCCTTACTACTACAGGTCTTGCTTACAGCTTGGGATTTTCTAGCAGTCACTAAGCATAAGCTTTCATTCTATTTTGGGGCGATATTACTTCATGCTACCATCGATTTTTTGGCAGGTGCTTATCAACAAGGAATAGTTAGCAATCTCTTACTAATCGAAGCCATTTTAGCTATTTATGTGCTAGGTGTAGGACTCCTGACAAGCAAAATTTGGAAGAAGGAGGGAAGTCATGGGATTATCAGAAACACTTAAAGCTATCTCTGCCCCTGTGAGGAGAGAAATTTTAGACTATCTAAAGTCTGGGCCCAAGTCTGCAGGTGAAATCAGCCAGCAGTTTGACTTGGCTCCCGCAACAGTTTCTCATCATTTGTCTACCTTGAGAAAAGCAGGACTTATTGAAGAAGAAAAGCAGAAGAATTTTATTTACTATAGTTTGAACTTGACCGTTTTTGAAGAAATTCTAACCTGGATTCAGTCACTTGGAGGAAAAGAAGATGAAAAATAATATGCAAAGAGTCATTGGTAATATAGTGATACTTACACCGGTTATTGTCGGACTAGTCTTTTACAAACAACTACCAAATCAGATTGCAATCCACTTTAATGTGGAAGAGCAAGCCAATGGTTTTATGAATCGCAATTTAGCAATTGTTGCACTTCCTTTTCTTGCGTTAATCATGTATAATCTCTGTTTTTCATTCTTTAAACAAATAACGATCCCATTCTTAAAAGAGTTTATGCTATGGTTAGTCCCAATTTCTGCTGTGCTTATCCAAGGTCTTATATTGATTGTTGCCTTAGGAGGCCATATTCAAGTTCGATTGACTGTTATCTGGTTGGTGGCACTCATTTTTCTAGTGATTGGAAATTATCTTCCTAAAAGTATTGGCTTGGCCACAAAAAATCATAACCAGAGCAGTGAGTCAGTAGTGAGAAAGTTGGGATACCTAATGATTGGAATAAGTCTTGCCTTGCTAATAAGTCTCTGCTTTAATCCCTATACTACAATTATGGTTTTGGGCATTTTTATAGTTCTTATCTTGAGTATCTTGTTACCCAATTTTCGCTATTTAAGAAAATAATGAGAAATTCATCTCAGCTTTCTTTGTGATAGTCAAAGCGAATGACTTGCTCCGTTGCATCTACATACGCGTGAACTCCAAAGGGAACAATTGCTCTTGGTGTGGCATGGCCGACATTCAGATTATAGACAATCGGGATATTGCTATCAATGATGTCCATTAAAGCCTCCTTATAGTCGTCATAGAAGGTTTCATCCATAGGTTTCCCGACCAAGAGTCCACTGATGACCTCAAATATCCTAGTTTCTTTTAAAGTTTGCAACATTTTTTTGAAATCATCAGGTTCAGGCTTTTCTTCACTTGTTTCTAGCAATAGAATCTTTCCTTCCCAGTCGGATAAGTCAGGGAAAAGTTTGTATTTTTGGCAG
>ENA-OQNO01002317-OQNO01002317.1-human-gut-metagenome-genome-assembly--contig:-NODE-2317-length-11129-cov-31.871114_pt1 | contig 11129 bp, 9 predicted proteins | sample MGYA00242629_ERZ504880 | MGnify/ENA primary metagenome ERZ504880 (study PRJEB26092, sample SAMD00036377) | human gut metagenome | host: Homo sapiens | study: EMG produced TPA metagenomics assembly of... | reverse complement strand
ATCGACTATTACAACAACCGCCGAATTAAATTAAAACTAAACGGCCTGAGTCCTGTGCAATACAGAATTCAGACCGTTAGGGCCGCTTAATTCGTTTTTTTGTCTAACTTTTGGGGTTCATATCACATCCGGTATGCGGGCAGCTTGTCTTTTCTGATTTTACGCGCTTTTGGGGCTTATTTTGCCACGATCTCGTCGGCCAGAGCGTCCATCTGGGCCTCCGCAGCAGCATTGGCAGCAGAGCGGATGGTGACCACGTTCTCGCAGACCGTGATGTTCTTCATGCCTTCCAGCTCGGCGCGCATGAGTTTGGCAGCCATGGGGGCCCAGGTGCCGTTCTCCATCAGGCCGACGGTACGATTCTGGAACGCCTTGGTCTTGAGGTGGGTCAGCAGGGACTCCATCGGCGGGAAGAGGAAGCCGTCATAGGTGGCGCAGGCCAGAACGATCTTTCCGCAGCGGAATGCCTCGGTGACGGCGTAGGACACATCGGTGCGGGTCAGGTCCATCTCCACCACCTTTGCGCCCTTGGCACGCAGCTTTTCGGCCATGGTGTGGGCCGCGGCGCGGGTATGGCCGTGGATGGAAGCACTGGCCACCAGGATCTTTTCCGGTTCTTCCGGCTTATAGCTGGACCAGGTATCATAATAGGCCAGATACTTGCCCAGGTCCCCGGTGAGCACCGGGCCGTGCAGCGGGCAGATGGTGGCAATATCCAGTGCGGCTGCCTTTTTGAGCAGTGCCTGCACCTGCGGGCCGTACTTGCCCACGATGTTCAGGTAATACCGGCGGGCTTCGCTGGCCCAGTCGGCCTTTTCGTCAAACTTTGCCACCGCCCCGAAGCGGCCGAAACCGTCGGCGGAGAACAGCACCTTTTCGCTGCTCTCATAGCTGACCATGACCTCCGGCCAGTGCACCATGGGTGCAAACACAAAGGTGAGGGTGTGGCTCCCCAGAGACAAGCTCTCGCCGTCCTTCACCACCACACGGCGCTCCTTGGCCACGGCATCCGGGCCGAAGAACTGCTCCATATACACAAAGGTCTTGGCATTGCCCACCACCTTCATGTCCGGGTACTTAGCGGCCAGGCGGGCAATGTTGGCACCATGGTCCGGCTCCATGTGGGAGACCACCAGATATTCCGGCATGCGGTCGCCCAGCGCTTCGGTGAGGTTTGCCAGCCAGGCATCCGTGGCACGGTTGTCCACCGTGTCCAGAATGGCGACCTTTTCATCCAGAATGACATAGGAGTTGTAGCTGACGCCGGTAGGCACCGGGTACTGACTTTCAAACAGGTCGATGGTGGTATCGTCCACCCCCACGCCCAGAATGGCATTGCTGATCTTCTGTACGCTCATAAATCCCATGCTCCTTTATTTTTATGCTGTGCCGCAGAAAGCGGCCGATTTTTCTTAAGAACAATTCCTAGTATAGCATATCGTCAGAAATTTAGCAAGAGGGATCTGCGGCTTTTCCTGCCCCCTGACCACAACCGTTATTCATCGCCCCTGCTTTCCGGCAGGCGGGCAGACACGGGGCGGCCCGGCTCGGTGTCCAGCTCCAGCAGGGCCGCGGCGCTGGCGTCGTCCATCGTCTGTACGGCCCGCAATTTGCGGCTGATGGCACGGCTGCGCACGCCGATAAGGTTGTCCAGCTCTTCGTCGGTCTGGCGCAGACGCTGCTGCAGCTTGGAAAGCCCCTGCCCGAACTTGTCGAACTCAGTCTTGACGGCACCCAGCAGCTGCCACACCTCGCCCGAACGTTTCTGGATGGCAAGGGTCTTGAAGCCCATCTGCAGGCTGTTGAGCAGGGCCGCCATGGTGCTGGGGCCGGCCACGTTCACCTGATAGTCCCGCTGCAGCACCTCCAGCAGGCCCGCATTCACCACCTCGGCGTACAGGCCCTCAAAGGGCAGAAACAGGATGCCGAAGGCTGTGGTATACGGCGGCTCCACATACTTTTCGCGGATGTCCTTGGCCTCGCTGCGCAGCACCAGTTCCAGTGCATGGCGGGCGTTTTCCACAGCCTGCGCATCGCCGGATGCCTGCGCATCCTGCAGGTGGGCGTAGGTATCACCGGGGAACTTGGAGTCGATCGGCAGCCAGACGCTGCCGCCGTCGGCACCCGGCATTTTGATAGCGTACTCCACCCGCTGGGTGCTGCCGGGGATGGTGGCCACATTGGTGTCGTACTGCTCTGGGGCCAGAATTTCTTCCAGAATGGCTCCCAGCTGGATCTCGCCCAGGATGCCGCGGGTCTTGACGCCCGACAGCACCTGTTTCAGGCCGCCCACATCGGCGGCAAGGCTCTGCATCTCACCCAGGCCCTTGTACACCTGTTCCAGCTGGGCGTTGACCGCCTTGAAGCTCTCGGTCACCCGCTTCTGCAGGGCATCCTGCAGCTGTTCGTCCACCGTGCAGCGGATCTCGTCCAGCTTCTGGGCATTCTGTGCCTGCAGGGCGGCCATGCTTTCGGCCAGCGTTTTGCGCATTTCTTCCAGCTTGCGAGCGTTGGAATCTTCCAGCCCCTGCAGGCGCTGTTCCATGGTCTGCTGCTGCGCGGCCTGCCCGGCATTCAGGGTGCTGCTCATACCCTGCACAGCGGTCTGCAGCGTTTCGCTGATGCCGCGCATGGCGTCGTAGTTCTGCCGGGCCAGCTCGGCCTGCTTCTGGGCAAAGAGCTTCGACTGGGCGTCCAGCTGCTGACGCACCCACTCCTTGAGGGCTTCGTCGTCCTGCCGGGGTGCCGGTTTTCCGGATCGGTACAGCAGCAGTGCCTGCTGCAGGCAGATGGCCACCAGCAGAACCGTATACAAAAGCGAAAGAAATTCCATGGGATGTCTCCTTATAAAATCCAAGATCCGGGCCGTGCAGATGCAAAGCCCGGACCTTTTGCTTTTTACAGTGTCTCGTAGCGGCGCAGCGTCTGGCTCCACTGCAGCTGCTCGCCGTACAGGCCCACACCGTCGGCTTCCACCTCGCCCACCTGATTGTCACAGGGGTCGGCGCGGAAGGAGCACATGGGCGGGTCAAAGGGTGCGCAGAGGGCACGGTTGGCCACCATGCGCCCGGTGTCCAGATTGCCGAAGTAGTGCAGGCGCATCTTCTCGTTCCCGGCACGGGCCATGGAGGCACCGGCCGAGCAGTCGGCGTACATCCAGCCGTGGGGCGCGATGTAGAACGCGGCCCAGTCGTGGCAGCCCACCAGCTCCCGCCGCACCACCAGACCGCTCTGCCACTGGGCCGGGATGCCGGCCAGGCGGCACAGCACGATGAATGTGGAGGCCATGATGCCGCAGTCGCCCCGGCGGTTGTGGGCACAGCCGTCGGTGATGTTTTCCTGCACGAAGTAGGGCGGCTGGTAGTGGTAGTGGGTGTTGAGGGTCACATAGTCGTAAATGCGCTTTGCCTTCTGCACCGGGTCGGTGAGCCCCTGGGTGAGCTGGGCCGCCAGTGCCCGCAGATAGGGCGTGAACTCCAGATGCGGCAGCTCCTCCTGCGTGTCAAAATCCGGCTGCACGGGGTCCGCCTGCATGTGCAGCGGGTCGGCATAGCGGGCAGTGGTACGGTAACTGTACACCGCGCCAAAGGGCCGGTTCTCGGCAAGGTCGGCCTCCCAGTACGCAGTGCGCTGGGCGGCATCTTCCGGGGCAATGCAGGTGGGCGGCTCGGTGAAGGAATCCAGCGTGATATTGCTCTGTGCCGGGCAGGCCGCCGGGAGCGGCAGCCACACCCGGACGTGCACGGTGCTGCGGCCCTGCTGCTTTGCAGCCGCAAGGGCAGCGGCAAAGGCTTCGTCGCTCATGCCGATGCTGGTTTCCAGCGTGATGTCCGCGCTGACTGCGCCGGTGCGCACCATCTGCTCGTGCTCCGGCTCATACCGCTCCCAGCTGGGGTGCTGCTGGGGCGGGTCGATCTGACGGGCTGCCAGCTCCGGATGGGTGGCCAGCAGGGTCTCGGCAAAGGAGCGGATGTACCGCTTCTCCCCTTCCACGAACCGCCAGTCCATGGCCCCGGCGTGGTCCAGTGCCCGGAATTCCTCCGGGGTAAAGTCCCGCACAAGGTCCTGCAGCAGTTCCAGCGCCTGTGCTTCGGGCACCGTATAGTCCAGCGGCAAACGGCGCAGGATCTCCCGCTGGGCCAGCAGAGCATCCCGCATGGCGTCCACCCCGTGGGGCGTGGGGTTTTCCGGCAGAGGGCCGCCGGGCTGCACCGGCTGGTTCTGCGTTTTTGTCCAGTCCTCCGCAAGATATGCGTCGATGCGGGCACTGGCCTCGGTGTAATAGCCCGCCTCCTTCAGGCGGCGCACATCATCCGGCAGGCCAAGGTTCAGGCTTGCCAGACAGGCATTCAGATCTTTCATCGCATTCCGCTCCTTTTTTGTTCAGATTCAGCCGTTGATCTGGGTCTCCCAGAAGTTCGCAGCGTCCAGCATCCAGCCGTCGGCATCGGTGCCTGCGCCGGTACCCACGCCGTGGGTCGCATTGGGGAACAGCACCTCTTTGCAGGGCACATGGTGCTTTTCCAGTGCGCGGCTCAGCGCCGGGCGCTGAGCCGGGTAGCACAGCAGCGGGAACACATAATCGTTCTCGCCGTACCAGTGATACACCGGCGGGTAATCGTCGGTGACACAGTCAGAGATGTTCAGTTCATAGTACCGGCCCTCCAGTACAAAGGGGTCGATGGCAGCATGATAGACCGGCTTATACTCAAAGAAATTGTTGATGGGATAGCCCAGCAGCAAAGCACCGGGCTTGGGTACCCCATAGTGCTTGTAGCCCAGTTCGTCGCCGGAGAACACACCGGCCAGATGGCCGCCGGAGGAATAGCCCAGCAGGGCGTAGTTTTCCGGCTGCACATTGAACTGGCCTGCATGAGTGGTGATGAACCGGACAGCGTTGCCAAGGTCAGCCACCGGGGCGTTGTCCTTTGCCTTGAGGAACACGCGGTAGCGCAGCACGAAGGCTGCGTAGCCCATCTGGTGCAGCCGCCATGCCGTGGCATAGCCCTCGGACATATTGGAAGTCTTGTTGAGCACATTGCCGGACATGACCACCACAAACTTGCTGCCGGGCACTTCCGACGGCCAGTAATACAGTTCCACGCCATCACGGGTGGCGTCTGCGGCGATCTCCTCCGGGGAGTACACTTTATAAGTCACCTGAGTGCCGGCTTCATAGGTATCGGCCAGATAGTTCAGAGCGTCGGCGCTGTCCTGTGCCATGTTGGCGCCCACATAGTCCGACAGCGTGGTGCCTGCTTCCGGGGTGTCCGGGCTGTCCACAGCACTCTGCCAGGTCCACACGCCGCTGGCGGCGAATGTCGGATCGGCACGCAGGTCAGAGACGAGGGTATCCGGCGTAACGGTCAGATGGCCCGATGCGCCAGAGGCCTCCACCGGCAGGCCGGCCAGCAGCAGCGCGGCGGCCGAGGCACCGGTCACCTGCAGAAACTGGCGGCGAGAGATCTTGTTTTGCATAAAAGCATCCCCTTTTTTATAAATTCAAATTCTGATATTTCAGGAAGTGTACTGCTCCCAGAAAGCCACCGCATCCGTCATCCAGCCCTCTGCATCCGTACCGTTGCCGGTGCCGATGGCATGGGGTGCATTTTCATAGACGTGCACCTCACAGGGCACACCGTTTGCCTCCAACGCCTTCCGGACGGCCGGACCCTGGAACGGATATCCCAGAGTCTTCAGGGTAACATCATTCTTGCCGTACCAGAAATAGGTCGGTGGGAAGTCCGGTGTGATGCCGCCTGAGATATCCGACCAGTAATACCTCCAATCATACGATGCCAGATCCGCAAGCACATGATAGACCGGCTTGAGCTCTGCAAAATCGTTGACGGGGTAGCCCATCAGCAGTGCACCGGGCTTTGGCACATCATAGGCCTTGTAGCCATAGCGCTTATCCGAACTGAACAGCCCGCACAGCTGCCCGCCGGAGGAAAAGCCCACGAGGGCATAGTTTTCCGGCTGCACGCCGAACTGCTGTGCATGGTTCGTGATGAACTGCACCGCCCGGCCAAGGTCCTGCAGGGGGCCGTTGTTGCTGATATCCCACCAGATGCGATACCGCAGCACAAAGACGCTATAGCCCATCTTGTTCAGCTGCGCTGCCACAGCAATGCCCTCGTTCAGGTCGCCGCTTTTCATGGCCGCATTGCCGCCCACCACCAGCGCATATTTGCCATCGGCATTCGTGCCGGGGAACCAGAACAGCTGCACACAGCCCAGCGAGGAGTCGGCTGCGACCTCTTCCGGGCTGTACACCTGCCAGGTCACCTGCTTACCGGCTTCGTAGTTCTCAATGACGATGTTCAGGCCGTCGGCGCTGTCCTGTGCCGTGGTCTCACCCACATAGTCCAGAAGGGTCTTGTTTTCATACAGGCGGCGCAGTGCAAGGCTGTCCGCATCCCCTTTGCAATAGGTGGAGACCCCGCTGCCCGCAATGGCCGGGTCGGAGCGGATCTCCTTCATGGTCATATCGGTGGTGATGCGGCCCTCCGCACGCACCGGCAGGGCAAGAACAGCTGCAAGGCACAGCATGGCCGCACCGCGTTTCAGCAGATGTCCGAACATTTCACCCATTCCTTTCCGTTTTGAATCAGCCGGTGGTATGTGCTTCCCAGAAGGCGGCGGCCTGCGTCATCCAGCCCTCTGCATCGGTGCCGTTGCCGGTGCCGATGGCGTGGGGTGCGTGCTGATATGTCACACGTTTGTAGGGTACATTGCAGGCCTGCAGAGCCTTTTCGAAATCGTCATACTGGCCGGGCATCCAGGCAGGGCCCAGCATACTGTCGTCGTTTCCGCGCCAGAAGTACACCGGCGGATATCCTTCTTCCACAGCCTTGTCCAGAGAGGTCCAGTAATAACGCCACCCACAGGTGCCGATATCGTACAGGGTGTAGTATACCGGCTTCATCACGGAGGTGTCGGAGACGGAATACCCCAGCAGCAACACGCCGGGTTTTGCCACATGATACCGACCATAGCCTCGCTTGCTGTTGGCAAACACTCCTGCCACCTGTCCGCCGGAGGAAAAGCCCACCAGGGCGTAGTCCTCTGGCTGCACGCCAAGTTCCTCTGCATGGGCCGTGATATATTCCACCGCCCGGGCCAGGTCCTCCAGGGGAGCATTGTCGCCCATATCCATCCAGATGCGGTACCGCAGCACGAACACCCCGTACCCCATATCATGGAGCTGGGCCGCCGATGCCATACCCTCCCGCAGCTCGCCGCTGGTAAAGGCAATGTTGCCGCCCAGCACCACCGCAAATTTGGCGTTTGCCTGCTCCGCCGGGAAATAATACAGTTCCACCGCTGCCTTGGCTGGCGTGGCGGCGATCTCCTCCTCCGTGTAGACCTTGTAGGTCACCTGACGGCCTGCATTGTAGTTTTCTACTACCAGGTTCAGGGCTGCCGCACAGTCCTCTGCCTGTTCCTGGCCTGCGTATTCTGCCAAGGTCTGGTTCTGAAAGCAAGCTCGCAGCAGTGCGCTGCCATCATCGGCGTTGCCAAAGGTGAAGATGCCCGACTTTGCAATGCTGGGGTCCTGCCGGATCTCCTGCATCGTGGTCTGGGCTGTGATGGGGCCGGTGTTTTCCGCTGCCCACACCGGCAGGCTCAGGCAGGCCAGCTGTGCCAAGCACACCGCCCCACACAGCAGCTTGTAGTTCCATGATCTCATTTTTTGTTCCTCCTTTGGTCCGGTCCCAACCGGACGGTATGAGTTTATTGTATCACATCCCAGGCTATTGTCAAAACAATTCTGCGGCCCCGCCCGCTGCAAATCCAAGACCAGATCAAACAAAGCAGGTGCCGCACTCCGCTCAGACAATCGTGTCTGACAGAACTGTGCTGCCCCTGCTTTGATCTCGTGCGCAGACCCTCCTGTATCAACAAAAAAGGCTCCCTCCTAGAGGGAGCTGTCGCCGCAGGCGACTGAGGGAGCTGCACGCAAAAATGGGCCCGGAGACTTTCGTCTCCGGGCCCATTCAGAACCTGTTCTTTGGTCTGCCCTCAGGCAAACCAGCTAGTCAGTCACAAGGGCTGATTAGAACTCGACCTTCCAAGCCTTCTCACTGACATCGTTCTTCACGGTGCCGGTAGCCAGGTTGTAGATAGCAGCAGCAGAACCGACCATGCGCAGGCCAGCGTTCAGAACGCCGTTAGCACCGTTCAGGAACTTGTCGCCAGCGGTCAGATCACCCTCATGCTTGCCGAAGCCAGCATCGGAGCCGGTGCCGTAAGCACCCTTGACGCCGGTGAGCCATGCGTTGCCCAGGTCGCCGGGCTTGTAAGCGCCGTCGAACAGAACGCCGACAGTGTTCTCGACGTACTTGCCCAGGAAGCTGTTACCGATGATGGTAACCATGTTGGTGTTGAACTTCTGCCAGTTCTTGACTTCCAGAGACGGAGCCAGGATGTCAGCCAGAGAAGCGCCACCGTTGACGTAGGTCATCTCGTTCTCAGAGATTGCGGAAAAGTTTGCAGGCATCATCATAATGAATTACTCCCTTCAAAATGTAGAAAGATATTTTGCAAGCTCACTTTCGTGTGCTCACCAATCCTTACTAGGATGGCAATAATATACCACACTTTCCAGAAATGTTCAAGTACCTTTTTGCAAAAAGTGTAAAAAATGTGAAACAAGGTCTATAAAAGTATTGCTTTTGTACAGTCCGCAGGCGGTTTTCCGGTTCCGACAAGCTTTGCCGCCGCCGGGCGGTACACTGGCTGCAAGGGGGCTGCAGCATTGAAAAGCGTGATCTACCTCGACGAGCTTCTGCTGACAAATTTTGTCCTTGCTGTGCTGTTTCTCACCGCAGCCGGTCTGCTGTGCGCCACCGTGTGCACCGGGGTGCGGCTGTGCACCGGGGCGGCGCTGGCGGCAGTGTCGGCACTGGTACTGCTGGCCCCGGAGCTGCCGGGAGCCGTGGCAGTTGGTTATAAAATTTTCACAGGTTGCGCGGTGGTGGCCGCCGCCTACGGCCTGCCCGGGCGGGGGCGTTTTGCCCGGTTGTGTGCGTGGTATGCACTGCTCAACCTGCTTTTGTGCGGAGCGGTGGTGCTGCCCGGCGTGCAGAGCCGCAACCTGAGCGTCAGCCTGCCCCTGTCCCCCGGGCGGCTGCTGGCCAGCTGTGCGGGGGTGTATGCCGTACTGCGGGCCCTGCTGTACTGCTTTGGCCGCAGCGGCGCGCCCAGCGTGCCCGCCACGCTGGAGGTGGCCGGGGTGCAGCTGCCGGTACAGGCCTTCCACGACACCGGCTTTGCCCTGCAGGAGCCGCTGAGCGGCAAGGCCGTGGTTCTGGTGCAGTACCCGGCGGTGCGGCACCGCCTGCCGCAGGCGGCCCGGCAGTATCTCGATGGCTGGTTTGCCCACAGCACAGCCCCGCCCCCGCCGGAGCTGGGGGTGCATCTGGTGCCCTGCCGCAGCATCCACGGCCAGAGCATGCTGCCTGCCCTGCCCGCTGCCCTGCAGTTGGGCAAAGACCGCGCAGGCGGGCTGCTGGCGGCGTTCTGCTGCCCCACGCCGCCGGACCCTGCATGGGAGCTGCTGTACGGCGAGGATGCGGCACAGCTGCTCTTATAATACTTATTATAGGGAGGACTGCTCATGTTCCAGTTTTTGCGGCAGCTCTGGCACCGCCTGTGTGCGCGGCTGCGGTTTTGCGGCGGCGTGCAGTATCTGGCCGGCACCGCCAGCCTGCCCTCTCCCCTCTCCCCCGCCGAGGAAAAAGCCCTGCTGGCCCGCATGGCCGCCGGAGAGGCAGACGCCCGCGATGCGCTCATCCTGCACAATCTGCGGCTGGTGGTGTACCTTGCCAAAAAGTACGAGAACAGCGGTGTGCCCGCCGAGGACCTGATCAGCATCGGCACCATCGGGCTGATCAAGGCCGTGAACACCTTCACGCCGGAACGCAGCATCAAGCTGGCCACCTACGCCAGCCGCTGCATCGGCAACGAGATCCTGATGTACCTGCGCAAGACCTCCAACCGCCGTCAGGAGGCCAGCCTTGACGAGCCGCTGAATGTGGACGGCGACGGCAACGAGCTGCTGCTGTCGGACATCCTCGGCAGCGACGAGAACATGGTGGGCCAGCAGCTGGAGCAGGACGCCGAGCGCGCCGGTCTGCGCCGCGCCGTGAGCAGCCTTTCGGCCCGGGAGCGCCGGATCATGGAGCTGCGCTTCGGCCTGACCGACGGCGTGGAACGCACCCAGAAGGAAGCCGCCGACGCCCTGGGCATCAGCCAGAGTTACATCTCCCGCCTTGAAAAGCGCATCATCCAGACCCTGAAGCTCCAACTGGAAGGGCAATAAAAAAGCGCGGCCTTGTCCTTGACAAGCCGCGTGGAATCGTCTATACTGAAAATACAAAAGGCGCTGGCCCATACAAACGACTAGCTCCTTACCATTGTGTCAAAAAGAAAAATGACTGCTCTGGGTTGGGGAACTTTGAGGCGGTCATTTTTTCTTTTTATCATCACTGTGCGAGACAGTCCATGTGATCTGAAATGTAACGTAGATTGCTCCGCCAAGCAGCGAAAGCAGCATTACGACCTGTTCAAACGTCATGGTGCATCCCCCCTTTCCGCCCTTGGGCGTCCGGGGGAGGCCGAGATTTCAAGAAAAATTCGCTCCACCGGGCACTCAGGTGCCGGTAAGGAGCTCAGCCGCCTGCATTTGTGGGACGCAGCGCCTCGTGGTAGCCTTGCGGCTGCGTTTAAAGCATACCATAATTATGGGCCAATTGCAATTGCGGTTTTGCCAATGCGACAGCAAAAAACGCGGCCTTGTCCTTGACAAACCGCGTGGAATCGTCTATACTGAAAATACAAAAGGCGCTGGCCCATACAAACGACTAGCTCCTTACCAGATTGATCAGAAAAAATGACCGTTCAGGTGTGGAGACTTGAAGGCGGTCATTTTTTCTTTTTGTCATCACTGTGCGAGACAGTCCATGTGATCTGAAATGTAACGTAGATTGCTCCGCCAAGCAGCGAAAGCAGCATTACGACCTGTTCAAACGTCATGGTGCATCCCCCCTTTCCGCCCTTGGGCGTCCGGGGGAGGCCGAGATTTCAAGAAAAATTCGCTCCACCGGGCACTCAGGTGCCGGTAA
>ENA-OQNO01002316-OQNO01002316.1-human-gut-metagenome-genome-assembly--contig:-NODE-2316-length-11132-cov-3.110768_pt1 | contig 11132 bp, 8 predicted proteins | sample MGYA00242629_ERZ504880 | MGnify/ENA primary metagenome ERZ504880 (study PRJEB26092, sample SAMD00036377) | human gut metagenome | host: Homo sapiens | study: EMG produced TPA metagenomics assembly of... | reverse complement strand
TCTTTTAGTCATGAAGATTTATTTAATTTTTGCATGCTATCATAATTACCTTTCTCTATCTAAACACGTTTCTTTTTGCGATAGAGCAAAACCGCAAGAAGTACGCCTGTTATCAGGCCTCCTACATGCGCCGAATTATCTATTCCGGCACTGGAGAACCCCTGGAATAAGGTGAGTGCTGCCATAAGACCCAGCCTTTTACCAGTCAGATCTTCCAGTTTCCCCTTATTTCTTGCAATAATAAATACAAGTGCTCCGATTACTGCAAATACTGCTCCCGATGCTCCGGCTGAAACTGCAAAATCACCGGTTTTCATATCATACCACATCGACAACAGATTGCCGCCAAGACCACCAATCACATATATCAGAAGATATCGAATTTTCCCTACTGTTCTTTCCAGTGTATCTCCCAGAAAAATAAGCACCAGCATATTGCTGAACAGATGCTCTATTCCAAAATGTAAAAACATGCAGGTGAAAATCCGGTAATATTCTCCATGCTCTAAAACCCAGGGTGTATAATTTGCACCATGGGTCAGCATGAACTGTACATCTTCTGTATCTCCTATTAATTCCATAACAATAAAAACACCAATATTAAGCAGAACTATAACCAAATTCATTATAGCCCTGGATTTCAAAAAATCTTTGATTTCGTTCATAGAATCGCCTCTTGCCCTATTGTAACAGATGAATTTCTATTTGCATAGTACTAAGTCACAATTATTAACGCAATTTTAACAAGGGTTTGTACCATGTTACTACACTATTTTACATTTTTAGAATCTGATTTCCCCTTTTTGTACAACCCCTTATTTTCGTCTTTTTTACCTTACTATTCGAAATGATTATTTTTTTACTATATCTTTTTCACAATAAAAAGCGGACATTGCCTGCCCGCTTTTAACATTTCCGTAAATATCAATTCATTTTTGTCTGAAACTGATTGTAAATATTTTAAACACCACTTACCGCATTCCCCCGCAAATCCCATAGATTCCCACCAAAGTGCTTGTGTTTCAATTTGTTGCCACCAGGAGCAGAGAAATCAAACAATTTTGTTAAAAGATTATGCAGAGTCAAGCCTAAAATGATACCTGATCCACACACACCTGACTAATTTGAGAATGTAAAAATATTATCGAAAAGATTATCCCTTAATAACTTCTACCATAAGCCTATTTTTATATAAGTAAGTTTATAAATATTAGAACCCTGTTCTATATAGAATTTGAAAAATTTACCAATAACATTCTAGCATTTTATCCTTTGATTCCTCCGTTTGTCAGTCCAGCAACAAAATACTTTTGCAGGAATAAAAAGATCAAAAACAGCGGAAGCATTACAATACAGATTGCTGCTGTAAGCATTGGCCAATTTGTGGTGAACATGCCCTGAAAGTTTAGTAACCCTACTGTTATGGGAATCCCTTTATCCGTTAAAAGAGTAGCGATTTGTGCCCACATTAATTCCCCCCAGACATAAGTAAAGTTCATTACAAAACAGGTAGACATTGCGCCTTTCATCAGAGGCAGTATAATCTTGACCATGGTATTGAATTCTCCGCTGCCGTCTATTCTTGCCGCCTCTAATAACTCGATTGGTATGGTTTCAAAGTAATTTTTTAAAATAATAATTGTTCCTGGCAGAGACCATCCAACGTAACCGATAATAATGGCTGCATATTGTAGTTTCAGCAGTCCTGTCTTTGACAGCATCATATACAGCGGAATAATCATTGATTCTGTAGGAAGTACCTGGATAACCAGCAGCAGCACTAATATCATATTTGCAAAAGGAATCTTTAATCTGGACAACGCATATGCTGCACTCAGGGCAAACACCTGAATCAGTACCAGTGAGGTTGCCGCAATGATCACGCTGTTTAAAAAATATTCTCCTATTTTTCCCTCCGTAAATGCCTGAATATAGTTTTCAAAACGAAACTTTTCCGGTAATGCCCAGACATTCTGATAGAACTCCGGAGTGGTTTTTAAGGATGTAATAAATGAAAATACGATAGGCAATACATAAAAGGCAATGCAGCTGATCATAACAATGCGAAGCAGAATAAAACCCATGGAAAACTTTCTGATAGAAAAATGCTGTAATTTAGTATTCATAAGTCTCTCCCTTCGCAATTCTTCTGCCAATGATCACGCAGATACTTACAATAATGGTTAATATAATCCCTATTGCAGATGCATTACCAAATTTATTAAATGAAAATGCCGTTGTTATCATTCTGATGGGTGCTGTCACAGATAAATCTCCCGGTCCTCCCTTAGTCATTGTCCAAACCATATCGTAGGTTTTAAACGACCAGAGCAGCATCATCGAAAGTGCCAGTTTAATGGTTGGCTTGATGAGGGGCAGAATAATCAAACGTACAGACTTTATATATCCCGCTCCGTCCAGTTTTGCAGACTCAAACAGTGAACCCGGTATAGCGAGCATTCCGGTATAGCAAAGCATCATGATTGTTCCTGAGAACCTCCATCCCTGTACAATAGCGATTGTCCACAGAACGGTTCCCCGTTCCGAGAGCCATCCATGCTGCAGTGATGACAGCCCCACTGCTTTTAGAGCACTGTTAAGCAGTCCATTATCCTGTGCAAGCACAAAAACAAATAACAATCCGATTACCGTCATAGGCATCATACTAGGGCTGTAGAATATAAATCTGCAAAAAGCTCCTTCCACTCTCCCCAGGCGGTAAATGCACAGTGCAAATAAAATTCCCAGTATAATTGCAACAACTGTAGATACTATTCCAATAAATACTGAATTTTTAAGGGCTGCCACTGTACTTCTCTCTGTCATGGCGCTTAAATAGTTTGCGATTCCAACAAATTTCATATCCGAATTACCATTCCACTCAAAAAAGGAAAGTGCCACATTCCATATGAGAGGTATGATCATGGTAAAGATTATGATGACAAATGCCGGCAGCATAAACAAACAACCTGCAGCGATTATTTTTTTATTCAGAACGTGCTTTTCCTTCTTCTGCTTCATATTACCAATTCTCACTTTCCAACGGCTGCCACGCGCAGTGCTTCTAATTCATCCAGACAGGTATCTCCATAGAACAGATAATTGGACGGAGTATTATATACAATGTAATCAAACATTTCCGGTGAAATACCAATTGGCTCCGTAGGGTAGACTTTTGCTGCATCCACACCATACAATTCGTAATCAGGATCCGCTGACTCTATTCCCTTTACCGGTACTACATTTCCGGTATCTGCATACATCTGCAAAACCTCCGTACTGGTTAAATATTTCAGTACTTCTACTGCTTTATCTGGATATTTTGTATTTGCGGTGATAAAGAAACCGTCCGATCCCCCCAGCAGGTAGTTCATGTCTTCTTTTCCCATATTGGGCCAGCTTATAATTTCTACATCAAATGCTCCGTTTGCTGCTTCTTTGGCTATCCCGCACTGGTTGTTTGTATTGGCAAACATCGCCACCTGTCCCTGGGCAAATGCCGCCGTAATCTGATCCTGTGTCGCCGAAACTGCCCCTTCCCCGGGGTAGAGATAGCTTTTGTCATACAGATCTTTTATTTTTTTAAAGACCTCTTTTACCCTGCTGTCCGTAAACGCAATTTCACCTGCATTAAACTTATCCAGTTCCTCCTGGTTATCCCAGCACTGCATCAGACCATTTCTCACAAACCAGCAGGCATTATCTGCCTTAACCCCCAGTGGGAAAGCATCTGTGTTTTCTTTTATTTTTACACAGGCATCTACTAATTCATCCCAGGTCCACTGATCTTTGACCTCCACGCCTGCCTTTTTCAACAGCTCTGTATTCACCTGCAGCAGCGGGTATACGGTTCCAAAAGGCACGGCGACATTTTTATTATCAAACACACCTACTTCCACAGCGCCCTCTACCCAGGTATTCTTCCAGTCCTGATCTGAATCCAGATAAGGTGTAAGGTCAAGTGCCATATCCGATGTTGTAAAATTCTTCATCTGATTTGGCCAGTATTGGACAATATCAACTGCTTCTCCGGCTGCAAACGCCGTTTTAACTGACTTTTCTATTTGAGACTGGTCCCAGGTCTTGGATATAAATTTTATATCAGGAAACTTCTCTTCTACCTTTTTTACTACTTCCGAGGTTACGGGTATCTCCGGATTCTCAATCATGAGAACCATTTCCATATCTGTGTCAGCCGTTTTTCCAGAAGTACTCTCCGTTGCTTCCTTAACAGCTGTTTCTCCACTGCTTTCATTCTTATCGCGGGCTGTCTCCTTTACCTTTTCACTGCCTCCGCATCCGCTCAACGCCGCTGCCATCATACTTATTGCCACTAACATCCCCACCAATTTCTTTCTCATATCATTGTTCCTCCTTTTAATCTTACACAGTATGGCTCCTGTTAAGCCGTATACTGTTTTCTTTGATGTCCCCATTATACGAAATTTAGATATCCAAAAAAACCGGAATAATCTACATTAATTATAGAAAATCTACAATATACCTATAAAAAGAGCAGGTAGTGCCCTGGCATAAGCCTGGATTCTTCCTGCTCTCAAAGTTCATTAACCTTTTTTACACTCTGCGGGTGAACATCCCATACATTTCTTAAAAGCCTGGGAAAAATAGATAGAGTCATGAAACCCAACCTTCTCCGCCACTTCATATATTTTCAAATCTGTTTCCACGAGTAATATTCTTGCTTTTTCCATACGTATCCGATTTAAATATTCTTTAAAAGACACACCAACTTCTTTCTTGAACAGATGGCTGAAGTAATTTGGTGTTTTTTCTATAAACTCACCCATATAATCAGCCGTTAAGTTCTCCATGTAATGTTTCTCAATGTGATGAACTGCTTTTGCAATTGTACCGCTGTACTTATTCCATATCTCCCGCTGTTCCTGAATCAGCGCTTCCTGAAACAACTTTCGGGCAAACTCCAGATATTCCTCCAAAAAATAATATTGATCCAGCCTTGTCTGTATAGAAATGGTATGAAATGGTTTTTTCCGGTATCCGTTTTTGATGTAATGATTATTTACTTCGATACAACTGTCCAGGATAAACTCCAGTACAATACTCAAATCTTTTACCTTTTCCAGCCTTATGATGCTTCCTGACAGCTCCAGTATTTCGTCTATCTGAGTCTCACTTCTAGTCAGAAAGGCTTCTGCTAATTCTCCTGCAAGAGCGGAAAACGCTCTGATTCCCTCTGTTATGCAGGCTTTACCGGGAATCAGCTTGCTTTTATCTGTTATAAATGATTTATCGGGAATCCCTGTCTGCATATGAACACTCTCCTTGCTGTCCCATCTGCGGTATTCCAGCCAGCTGCACGCCAGATCATACCCCTGTTTCACCTGGGATAGCGGTACTTCCAGGCTGACCCCAAGGGATATGGTAATTTGGCACTCCTGATACCAGGCACACTGTTTCATTTTTTCATAACAAAATTTCATTTTGTTCTGCTGGTTGAAAACGTACAGGGTGGAAGGCTGGGCAGGCATTAAAAGCAGATACTGCCCTTCCTGAACCCGATAACAGCAGATATCTTCATCCAGGCTGTCCATAAAATGCAATACCTCACGATCCAGTTCCCCATAATCGCTCCTGTCCGCCTCCGGATCTGCCATCAAAGCACCGCAGATCACCGTTTTAGTATCACCGTTACGAAATCCGTTTTGAAGAAAACCGGTAATTACATTGGGATCTACTACTTCACCACGCAGTACTTCCCGAATAAAGTTTTTTTCATATGCACTTTGATATTCCTCCACTCTGGCTTTTGAGAACCGTTCCCGGATTATTTTCTGCTTTGTCCTGGTGATAAGCTGTATTAGATTTTTCACTTTAATCGGTTTTAATTCATAGTCCTCCGCACCATATTTGATGGCACTTTTTAGGTAATCAAAATCTGAATATCCACTGATCATAATTACTTTAACACTTTCATCTTTTTCCCTCACCCGCTGTAAGAACTCCAGTCCATCCATTTCCGGCATACGAACATCTGCCAAAATAATATCCGGCCTGAATTCCTCATATATCGCAAGTCCGGTTGCTCCATCACCACAATTCCTGACTTCCTCTATTCCCAGACTTGCCCAGTCAATGCCTTCTGTTATTCCTTCCCTTATCTGTACATCATCATCGATAATTAAAATCCTCATTTGTCCCTTCCTCCTGCATTGGCATTGTCACTCTGACTTCTGTTCCTTCACCTGTCCTGCTCTTAAAATGTAAACCATAATGCTTTCCATATTTTAATTTAATTCTCTGATCCAGGTTTTTCAGTGCAAATACATTGTGTTCTTCCTTAGCATCTGCTAATTTTTTCCGGATCTTCTCCTCATCCGTGCCCACCCCATTGTCACGGACGATGATCGTCAGCAGCTCATTCTCCCTTTGAATACACACTTCAATTGTCCCGCCTTCCACCTTGGGCTCTAAACCGTGCAGCATTGCGTTTTCTACCAGCGGCTGAATAATTAATTTCGGAATTTTAACCGCTTTTAGATGCTCATCCATTTCTATCCTTATCTTTGCACGATTTTTATACCGGGAATTCATGATAAACATATAATTTTTAAGATGATTCACCTCTTCCTCAATTGACACCATTTCTTTTCCCCGGCTAAGGACATGGCGGAAGATATCCGACAGCGCCTCCAGCTGGTCTGCTACGTCATAATCTTTTTCCTTCACCGCAAGCCAGTGAATAGAATCCAGTGTATTATAAAGAAAATGTGGATTAATCTGAGAAGTTAACAGCTGTAGTTCGGCTTCCTGGCTATAAATCTTAGATATATATACTTCCTGAATCAACGCCTCCAGCCGTTTTGACACCTGAACAAACTCACTGCTTATCGTTCCAATCTCATCCCGGCTGTCGTTCACTAATTCAATATCAAACTGTCCCTTTTTCAATTTTTTCATTTCTCCCAGCAAACGGTCCAGGGGACGGATAATAAATCGCTCCTGCACTTTTGCAAAGATAAATCCAAACGCCACACAAAGAACAATTGCCAGTACCATTAAATAAACATACATAGTATTGGATCTTAAGATAGCCTTTGTTGGAACTTCATTTACTAAAAACCACCCGTTTCTGTCGCTTTTCGTATATAAGACCGTCATTCTTTCACGATCAAACATGGTCTCAAAATATCCTTCTGTCCCTTTAAGTTTGTCTCTGATCTGTTCATACCTGCTGTACGTCTTGCCAAGTTCATCCTTTGTGGTTGACGATATAATGTTCCCATCCCCATCTATTAAAAAACTTTCCCTGGATTTCTGATTGAGGTAGGGCTGGTAAGCAGAACACAACGCTTCCTCCGGAACACTGATGCTTAAAACAGCATTTACATCATCCTGTGGATGTATCCCATTATAATATGTAACAACTGTTTCTTTTTTATCTTCTTTATATACCGGAAACAAATCCAGAATATAAGGTTTGGACCAAAAGCTCTTACCTCCCACCTCTTCCATCTGCCGAATATACTCCTTATTTTCTGTATGCAGGACTTTCCCTCTTTGATAAACGAATTTGCCATCCATACTCAGACATAACGCACTGAAATATTCCTTGTTTCTGGTTGTGCTGTCATACCACTCTTTTAGCTCCCAGTAGTCTTTTTTCGTTGCCGTACCAAGCAATATTTTTTGCATCCAGCTGTTAATCTTTAGCTTTGAGGTAACATCCTCTACATCATAAAAAATTTTATCCACATCTTTATGTACCTCTTTTAAAATAATTATGCCAGACTCACAGCTGCTTTTTTTATCAATATGGTTGAGCCATATAGAAAAGCATCCCCCTGCTATCAACAGCGGTATAATAACAAAGATCACTAATGATGAAAATAATTTCCGTTTAAGCGTTAAATCTCTGAATTTCCCCAATCCACATTTCCCCCTTATTTTCCTCGTATTATCCACATTTTACATCTCACTCTCCACAAAAAGCAACCTCTTCTCAGAGTGTTATACACTCCAGCTTCAATATAACATCAAATATGCTATATTATAACAATCCTTTCGCATTATTTACAAATATTGATTTTATATCATACCAATTTTGTCAATATATAATAATCTTTTTCATTAAGCCCAACTGTATTCGAAAAAATGCAACGGTGCCCTTGACGTGTATACAATGTACATGTTATGATGATCCTGTCAATTAATTAACAATACTTCAATAAATATTCCCCTGCTTTTTTGGGGAAAATTAAGAATATCATATCGTAGGAGGTAATGTATGAGAAGCGAATGGAATGACTTTAAAAGTGGTGTTTGGACAAAAGAAATTAATGTCCGCGATTTCATCCAAAAAAACTATACAGTTTATGAAGGTGATGAATCCTTCCTGGCTGAGGCAACAGAAAACACGAAAGAACTGTGGGCTCAGGTAATGGATCTGAACAAAAAGGAACTGGAAGCCGGCGGCGTGCTGGATATGGATACTAAGATTATCTCCACCATTACTTCCCATGGTCCTGGATATTTGAATAAAGATAAAGAAACAATAGTTGGATTCCAGACTGACAAACCTTTCAAACGTTCTTTACAGCCTTACGGCGGTATCCGTATGGCAGAAAAAGCTTGTAAAGACAATGGTTATCAGTTAGATCCTGAAGTTGATGAATTTTTCACCAAACACAGAAAAACTCATAATGCAGGTGTATTTGATGCATATACACCGGAAATGCGTGCATGCCGTTCCAGCCATATCATCACAGGGCTTCCGGATGCTTATGGACGCGGACGTATCATCGGCGATTACCGCCGTGTTGCTCTGTATGGTGTTGACCGTCTGATCGAAGACAAAAAAGACCAGAAAGACAGCACACGTACTATCATGTACTCTGATGTTATCCGTAACCGTGAAGAATTATCCGAACAGGTCCGTGCTTTGGAAGAATTAAAAAAATTAGGCGAAATCTACGGATGCGATATTTCTAAACCGGCTACTAACACCAAAGAAGCAATTCAGGCATTATACTTTGGTTATCTGGCAGCTGTAAAAGAACAAAATGGTGCAGCCATGTCCCTTGGACGTACTTCTACTTTCATCGACATCTATGCAGAACGCGACTTAAAGAACGGCACATTTACAGAAGAAGAAATTCAGGAATTCGTAGATCACTTTATTATGAAACTTCGTCTTGTTAAATTTGCACGTACACCTGAATATAATGACCTGTTCTCAGGTGACCCGACCTGGGTAACAGAATCTATCGCTGGTGTTGGTATCGACGGACGTCCTATGGTAACAAAAATGTCCTTCCGTTATCTCCATACCTTAGATAACTTAGGACCGGCTCCGGAACCGAACCTGACAGTACTGTGGTCCACAAGACTTCCTCATAACTTCAAAGCTTTCTGTGCTAAAATGTCCATTAAGTCTTCCGCTATCCAGTATGAAAATGATGACTTGATGCGTGTAACTCATGGTGATGATTATGCGATTGCCTGCTGTGTATCTTCCATGCGTGTAGGTAAAGAAATGCAGTTCTTTGGCGCCAGAGCAAACCTTGCAAAATGCTTGTTATACGCAATTAACGGTGGTGTTGATGAAGTATCCAAGAAACAGGTTGGACCAAAATACAGACCAATCACTTCTGAATACCTCGATTACGATGAAGTTATGTCTGCATACAAAGACATGATGCAGTGGCTTGCAAGAGTTTATGTAAATACTTTAAATATCATTCATTATATGCATGATAAATACTGCTATGAAAAATTACAGATGTCTCTGCATGATGAAAAAGTAACCCGCTGGTTTGCAACCGGTATCGCTGGTCTTTCTGTAGTTGCTGACTCTCTGTCCGCAATCAAATATGCGAAAGTAAAAGCAATCCGTGATGAAGACGGAATCGTTGTAGATTACCAGGTAGAAGGAGACTTCCCGAAATACGGAAACGATGATGACCGTGTTGACAGCATCGCAGCTGATCTTGTAAGAACATTTATGAAGTATATCAGCGGAAACCACACATACCGTGGCGGTATCCCTACAACTTCTATCCTGACAATTACTTCAAACGTTGTATACGGTAAAAATACAGGATCCACACCGGACGGAAGAAAAGCCGGAGAACCATTTGCACCGGGTGCTAACCCTATGCATGGCCGTGATGAGCATGGAGCAGTTGCTTCCCTCGCTTCAGTATCCAAGCTTCCATTCCGTGAAGCACAGGATGGTATTTCCAATACCTTCTCTATTATTCCGGGAGCACTTGGTAAAGATGATCAGATCTTTGCAGGAGATATCTCCGTAGATATAGATCTGGGCTGCGGAAGCTGTAATGCACCTACACTTTTTGAAGGCGTAGAAGACGAAGAAAACTAAAATCTTTAAATTAATTATATGGCGGGGATTTATCCTCTCCATATATTCGAAATAGATGTAACCGATTGACTCACAGGCAATTATCTATTATAAGGAGGACAATACTATGACAGTAAATAATGCTCAGGTTGAAAACTTAATTAATCTTTTAGACGGCTATGTTGAAAAAGGCGGCCATCACTTAAATGTAAACGTATTCACCCGTGATACATTACTGGACGCACAGGCTCATCCTGAAAAATATCCACAGCTTACCATCCGTGTATCCGGTTATGCTGTAAACTTCAACAAACTGACAAAAGCTCAGCAGGATGAAGTTATTTCAAGAACATTCCATGGCGCAATGTAAAACTGCGTGATTGTCATCAATCAAAGGAGGCGTAAACTATGAAAGGACGTATTCATTCTTTAGAGAGTTTTGGTACCGTTGATGGACCGGGAATCCGGTATGTTGTATTTACCCAGGGGTGTCCGATGCGCTGTCAATACTGCCACAACCCGGATACCTGGGAGGTAAATGCCGGCACCTGGATGGATTCGGAAGAGATTCTGTCCAGCTACGACAAGAACCGTGCCTTTTATAAAAATGGAGGTATCACCGTTACAGGCGGTGAGCCTCTCCTCCAGATTGAATTTGTTACCGATCTATTTGAGAAATCTAAAAAAGAGAATATCCATACCTGCCTTGATACTTCTGGGATTACCTTTGCACCGGGAAATACTGAGTATCTAAAAAAACTGGACCGTCTGTTAGCTGTGACCGATCTGG
>ENA-OQNO01002310-OQNO01002310.1-human-gut-metagenome-genome-assembly--contig:-NODE-2310-length-11150-cov-2.824367_pt1 | contig 11150 bp, 10 predicted proteins | sample MGYA00242629_ERZ504880 | MGnify/ENA primary metagenome ERZ504880 (study PRJEB26092, sample SAMD00036377) | human gut metagenome | host: Homo sapiens | study: EMG produced TPA metagenomics assembly of... | reverse complement strand
TTTTCATGTTGCGGGAACCGTGGGTGCTTCAGGCCAAGCTTGAGGATATATTGGACGAAGGGGTTGGTCAGAGATTCAGGCTGAATGGCCACCTCATCATTCGGCATTGTGGCGTCGGACTCGAACATGCACACATAGGTCAGGGGGAAGAAGCCTTTCTTCCGCTCAAAGCCCTTGAAAGCCGGATCCACAAAGGTGCGGGTGATTTCCCTGGCCCGGTCCGGACGGAAGTTGAAGAATACCACCGAATCCCCGGCGCCGATCTGAGCGCCGCCGGCGCACACGGCAGGCACCACAAATTCGTCGGTAACCTCCTTGGCGTAGCTGTCGGCCACCGCCTCCACAGGGCACTGTGCCTGGACGCCCTCGCCGTAAACCATGGCGGCATAGGCCTTTTCCACACGGTCCCAGCGGTTGTCGCGGTCCATGGCGTAGTAGCGGCCCATTACCGTAGCGATTTTGCCCACGCCGATTTCCTTCAGCTTATCGGCGCATTCCTGCACATAATCCTTGCCGGAGGAGGGCGGTACGTCGCGGCCGTCCAGCAGAGCGTGGATATACACATCCTTCAAGCCGCGGCGCTTAGCCAGCTCCACGATGGCATAGAGGTGGGTGTTATGGCTGTGGACGCCGCCGTCGGACAGCAGGCCGATGAGATGGAGGGCCTTGCCGTTGTTCAGCGCGTTGTTGACGGCGTCTAAAAGAGCCGGATTTTCGAAGAAATCGCCGTCCTGAATGGACTTGGTAATCCGGGTCAGCTCCTGATAGACGACCCGGCCCGCGCCGATGTTGGTGTGGCCGACCTCAGAGTTTCCCATCTGGCCGTCCGGCAGGCCCACGTCCATGCCGGAAGCGCCGATCTGGGTCAGAGGATTTTCAGAGAAAAGCTTATCCAGATTCGGAGTATTGGCGGCTTTAATGGCGTTGCCTTCAGCGGGAGCAAAGCCGAAGCCGTCCATAATCATAAGCATTAAAGGTTTTTTCATTGGTCAGTGTCTCCTTTTCGTGGGGATTCCCCGTTTGCCCGGCGCTTTGGACAGAAGCCCTCCAGCCCAAGAGGCCAAATGCTTTTGGCCGGCGTTAAGCGTTCGGGCGCGTGCGGGCCAGGCTTGGGCCAGGCGCCCAAAAGAGCGAAAATGTTTCGTGAGCGCCTTAACCCTGTTAACATGTACGGCGGAGGTCCCTTTTATACCAAAGGAACGTCCGCCGCCAATTCCGTTTCAGACTTATTTAGAAGCCGCTTTTACAATCGCGGCGAAATCGGGAGCCTTCAAAGCGGCGCCGCCGATGAGGCCGCCGTCCACGTCAGGCTGGGCTACCAGCTCGTCGGCGTTCTTGGCGTTCATGGAGCCGCCGTACTGAATGGTAATGCCGTCGGCGGCTTCCTGGTCGTACAGGCCGGCGATCACCTTGCGGATCTGGGCGCAGACCTCGTTTGCCTGCTCAGCGGTAGCGGTCTTGCCGGTGCCGATGGCCCAGACAGGCTCGTAGGCACTGATAATTCTCTTCAGCTCTTCCTTGGACACGCCGCCCAGGGCGATCTTAGTCTGCATAGCGACCAGCTCGGCGGTGACGCCCTGCTCACGCTGCTCCAGGTATTCGCCTACGCACACGATAACGGTGAGGCCGGCATCCAAAGCGGCTCTGGTCCTCTTTTGTACGGTGACGTCGGTATCGCCGAAATAGGTTCTGCGCTCGCTGTGGCCGGTGATGACGTACTGTACGCCCATTTCCTTGAGCATCACGGCGGAAATTTCGCCGGTGAAAGCGCCGGACTCGGCCCAATGGCAGTTTTCCGCACCCACGCCGATGTTGGTGCCCTTGGTGGCCTCCAATGCGGTGCACAGATCCACATAGGGGACGCAGACCACTACGTCGCAGCCGGCGTCCTTAACCAGAGGCTTGATTTCCTCCAGCATAGCCTTGGCCTCAGAGGGAGTCTTGTTCATTTTCCAGTTTCCGGCGATAACAGCTTTTCTCAGTTGCTTGTTCATAGTAAACAATCCTTTCTTTGCCCGCCGGCGCCGCGGCGCGGGGGCCTTTGATCCATCAGTGAAAAAAGCGGCGCGGGAGGTAACCCCGCGCCGCTTTTCAGACGTCGTAGCTCAGGCAGACGGGCGCTTAGCGCGCCGGGGAAACAGGGCGGGGTAAATAGGCCCGTTTTTCCGCGTCTGCGGTAAAAGGGAGAAAGCCTGCGCTTAGTCCTTGTCGTTCAGGCAGGCGATGCCCGGCAGCACCAGGCCCTCCAGGAATTCCAGAGAAGCGCCGCCGCCGGTGGAGATATGAGTCATCTTGTCGGCAAAGCCCAGCTTTTCCACAGCAGCCGCGGAGTCGCCGCCGCCGATAATGGAGATGGCGCCGCTTTCGGCGACCGCCTTCGCCACAGCGATGGTGCCGCTGGCGAAATTATCCCACTCGGATACGCCCATCGGTCCGTTCCAGACAACAGTTCCGGCGCCCTTGATGGCGTCGGCGAACAGGGCCTCGGTCTTAGGTCCGATATCCAGACCCATCCAGCCGTCGGGAATGTTGTCGGAGTTTACCAGCTTATGATTGCAGTCAGGAGCGTATTTGTCGCCCACTCTGTTGTCCACGGGGATCAGGAACTTCACGCCCTTGTCTTTCGCCTTGGCCATCATGTCCTTGGCCAGCTCAACCTTGTCCGCCTCGCAGATGGAGGTGCCGATGGAATAGCCCAGAGCGTTCATAAAGGTGTAAGCCATGCCGCCGCCGATGATCAGGGTATCGACCTTTTCCAGCAGGTTGTTGATAACGCCGATCTTGTCGGAAACCTTGGCGCCGCCCAGGATAGCGACGAAGGGGCGCTTCGGGTTAGACAGGGCGGTGCCCATGACGGAAATTTCCTTCTGGATCAGGTAGCCGCAGACAGCGGGCAGATAGTCGGCCACGCCGGCGGTAGAGGCATGGGCTCTGTGAGCGGTGCCGAAGGCGTCGTTGACATAGATCTCAGCCAGAGAGGCCATAGCCTTGGCCAGCTCGGGATCATTTTTGGTTTCGCCCTTTTCAAAGCGGACGTTTTCCAGCAGCTCGACCTCGCCGTCCTTTAAATCGGCGGCGATCGCCTTGGCGGAATCTCCCACTACGTCAGAGGCCATTTTTACGTCAAAGCCCAGCTTCTTGGAAAGATAAGCGGCTACGGGCTTTAAGGAATATTTCATATTGACTTCGCCCTTAGGACGGCCCAGGTGAGAGCACAGAATGACCTTGGCGTTATGGCTTACCAGGTAATTGATGGTCTTCATAGCCTCGTCGATACGCTTGGTATCGGTGATATTGCCGTTTTCATCCAGCGGAACGTTGAAATCGCAGCGAACCAGAACTTTTTTCCCGGCTACGTCGATATCTTCCACTGTTTTTTTCTTTGAATAATCCATGTGAAAACACCCTTTCAACATATTGATAACTAATTGACAAATCCTACCTTATTGTACTCTACCTTTGTAATTTTTTCAAGCCTTTTTCATTGAGAAAACAAGGAATCATGCCCCTTCCTGCCCTTCCTCCGAAATAAACGGAAAAGCCTCCGCTTTTTTTGTGGGTTCTGTCTTTACTTATGGGTATTTACAAAACAGAGGCTGAAGGCCGGTTTTGAAGCCCCTTGAGAAAAACAGGAGGACAGGCCCTTTAGGGGCCGGCGGCCGGATGCGGAAATCCGCCGCGCGCCAGGAGCGGAAAGTCTTTTGCCCGGCGCAAATACGGCGCACCGGCGCCGCCAAGACGGCTTCCAAAGGGACGGCAGGCGGAAAAGAGAAAAGATTATTTGCCGGGCCAGCGGTAGGCCCGGAGCTGTCCGCTGCACTGAAGCTCGGGGTAACCCCACTGGCGCAGCACCTCGTAAACGCCGACAGCGACCGAGTTGGAAAGGTTTAAGCTCCTGGCCTCGTCAATCATGGGAATCCGCACCGTGGTGTCCGGATTGTCGAACAGCAGCTTTTCCGGCAGGCCGGCGGTTTCCTTCCCGAACAGCAGGTAGCAGTTGTCCGGATAGGCAAGATCCGTGTGCCGGTGAGGCGCTTTGGTGGAAAAATAGTAGAAATTTCCGCCTTTATTTTTCTCAAAAAATTCCTCTAAATTCTCATAATAGGTAATATCCAGCAAATGCCAGTAATCCAGGCCTGCCCGTTTGAGCTTTTTATCGTCGATGGTAAAGCCCATGGGGCCGACCAAATGAAGCCTGGCGCCGGTGGCGGCGCAGGTACGGGCTACATTTCCGGTGTTTTGGGGGATTTCCGGCTCTACCATTACAATGTTCAGCTGTGCCATAGTATCATGTCTCTCCTGTTCTCAGGTAAAATTGTGAATCGCAAGCTCACGCCTTTTCCTCCCGGGCTTGGCTTTCGTCCAGCCCTGCTTCCGCACGGCTCCGGTTTCGTTTAGCTTTGGCTTCCGCACGGCTCCGGGATCCTGGCGGGCGCGGACTGCCGGCTTACCGCAGTCCGGCTCCGGAACCAGCCCGCGGCAGGAAAGCTTCTTTTCCGGCCGGGTCACCACAGGATCTCGCCGATCAGCTGGTTGGAAACCAAAAAGCCCCGGCGGGTGAGCCGGATCCCCTGGCTGTCCACGAGCGTCAGGCCGGGGGCCTGGAACCGGAGAGCGTTTTTCCGGTATTTCTCCGGAATAGGGGTTTGAAATCTCTGCTGATAGCCGGCTTCGGTCAGCCCCTCCGACAGCCTGAGCCGGAGCATAGTGTACTCCTCCGGGCCTCCCGGCGGGATAGCCGACTCATCCGGGTCCTCCGGAAGATACTGGGGGGCTTGAAAAAAGGCGGAAAGGCTTTTCGGGGTATAAAACCGCCTGCCGCCGAAAAAGGAGTGAGCGGAGGGGCCGATGCCCAGATATTCGTCCCCGTTCCAGTATTTCAGATTATGGCGGCTTTCCTTGCCCGGAACGCTGAAATTGGAAATTTCATATTGGAAAAGCCCGGCCTCCTCCAGCGCCTGGCAGGCGGCCAGGTACAAGTCGGAGGCCTGGTCGTCGCCGGGCAGGTGAAAAGCCTCTCTTTGCTGAAAAAACCGGGTGCCCGGCTCAATTTTCAAAAGATAGGCGCTGACGTGGGTCACGCCCGCGTCACGGCAAAAAGCCACCGATTTCCTTACGAAATCGGTGGTCTGGCCCTCCAGGCCCAGCATCAGGTCCAGCGATACGCTGCGGAAGCCGGCCCGTTGAGCGGCCGCGGCCGTATCCCAGGCCTGCCGCGCCGTGTGCCTCCGGCCTAAGAATTGAAGCTCCGCGTCAAGGGCGGACTGAAGCCCGATGGAGATTCGGTTGGCGCCCGCCAGCCGCAAAGCCGGAAAATCGAAGCCGCCGGCGGAGCAAGGGTTCATTTCCACGGTGATTTCAGCTCCTGGAACGAAGGAAAACGCCTTTTGAGCGGCTGTAATCAGCCGGGACAAGCGGTCCGCGCCCAAAAGGCTGGGCGTGCCGCCGCCGAAATACAGAGTGTCCACAAAGCGGGGGCATTTTTCACCCCAGAGAAAAAGCTCTGAAATCAAACGGCCGCAGTAATCGTCCATCGTCCGGCTGCCGGCAGGCAGGGAATAAAAATCGCAGTAGGGACATTTGCCGTCGCAAAAGGGGATGTGCAGATACAGGCCGATAGGATCCCGGCGCCGGGGGATCATGCTTCCGCCTCGGTTTTCTCAGCACCAATGAAGTCGATTCCACCGTTATAGGGATGGAAAATGATCCCGGTCACGTTTTGGGCGGAGGCAAAATACCGCTTTTCATAAACCAGGGGATAAAACACCAGATTCTGGATCAGGTGGTTTTCCGCCTGCAGGCACAAAGCGGCGCCGTCCTCACCGGGTGAAGCTTTGATTTGGCTTAAAAGGTTATTGTAATCCTGGTTTTGGTAACCAGCGGGATTATAAGGGTTCTCCGAGGAAAAAAGATTTAAAAGCTCCCAGGGCCCGTCGTTGTCCGCCCGCAGGGGGCAGAGGGCCAGCTGGTAATTGCCGTTCCGCAAGGCGCTTTGCAGCTCATTCTCCGATACCGCGTTCAGGTTCAGATAATAGCCTAGGGCGCTGTTCCAGTTTTCCAGCAGATTATTGACGATGGCCTTGGCGCCGGGGCTGTCCAGGCAGAGAATGGTCACCTTCGGCAGAGAGTCCAGCTGAAGCTCGTTTAAGCCTGCCTCCAGATAGGCTTTTCCCTGACCCTGCTCGTAGGCGGGCAGGGAGCATTCGCCGGCCAGAGTCCGGTAATTCTCTCCCGACAGGGTGGTCTGGGGAGGAATCACGCTCTGGGCCTGGCTGTAATTTTCCGGCAGGGAGGAGAGAACCTGCTCCCGGTTTAAGGTCTTCAAAAACGCGGAGCGTATGTTGGCGTTTTGAAAGACGCTGTCCTGCATATTGAAGCATACTCCCAAGGCGGTATCCTCAAAGGAGGTCAGGTTCATATCGGCGGCATGGGCGGCCTCCAGCTGTTCCCCGGTGATAGGCGCGGCGTCCACGGTGCCGTTTGCGATAGCGTTGGCGCTGTTCATGATTTCGGCGCCGATGGTGAAGCTTATGCCGGCGGGAACGGGCTTTTGCTCCCCGGCGTACAGGCTGTTCCGGGATAGGGAAATGGATTCCCCATGGGTCCAGCTGTAGGAGGTGGAGAAGGTATAAGGGCCGTTGCCCAGGGTAGTGCCGGCTTCCAGCCCATACTGTCCTTGAGATTCGGTGAAAAATTTTTCGTTACAGGGCATGGCGGCGGAAGAAGCCATCAGCTTTGGAAAATCCTCATAGGAATAGGCTAAGTCTATTTTTAGGGTTTTGGAATCCAACGCCGTCACTCCAAGCTCGGAGGGATCCGCCTGCCCGTCCAGCACCTGCTGTCCGTTGGCAATGCAGGTAAGAGTCCTGCCCAGGTCGGAGCCGGTACCGGGGTTCAGCGCCCGGCGGAAGGCAAATACAAAGTCAGCGGCTGTCACCGGGGTTTCATCCTCGTCGGTCCAGCAGGCGTCCTCGCGAAGATAAAAGGTAAAGGCGGTGTAGTCTCCGTTATGCTCCCACCGCTCCGCGACCCCTGGCTGGGCTTCCCCGTCAGGGCCGATGCGGGTCAGGCCCTCAAACAGGCTCATGATTACGATTTGGGCCGACTGGTCGTCGGCGATCTGCGGATCCAGAGAGCTTGGCTCGCTCTCTAAATTATATTGAATGGTCTGCTCGTAGATAGGATCGGTCTTTTCCCTGCAGCCCGCCAAGGAAACGGCGAACAGCAGGCTGAGAAAGACGCACAGGCATTGTTTCAGCTTCATAGGGCGCTTCTCCCTTTCGGAATAGGATAAAATCCAAAGATTATGTAAGCGTTTACTTTGTTATCTTACCATTAAATTCCTGCCTTTTCAATGGATTTGGTATGAACTTTCTCTTACATCAGCGTAAGAAACGGGACCATGCTCCGGCAGGGAAGGATACCGTCAGGCATTTTACAGGCGCTGGAGCTTCCGCCTTCTGCATGGGCTGTCCTCCGAGGCGCGCAAACGGCGCTTCGCGCGTGGCGCGGCGTTCCGCAGAACGCGCTTTTCCGCCTCGGCCCAGGCTGAAAGCAAAGACTTTTCTCCCTCGGCCGGGGAGCCGAGCCTTTCAAAGAGAACCAAAAAGAGAGCGGGAAAGAAAAAGAACCGCTGGACCCGGCGCAGTACCGGGCCCGGCGGCTGCTTTCCGGCGGGCTATCCTTTAAAAATATACTGGACGTCGTCGATCAGATTACCCACCGCGTGGGCGGCCTTGCTGGCCTTCTTCTTGACCTGCTTTTGATTGCTCATCAGCTGGGGGCCGACATAGCCCACCATCATGCCGGCTGCCAGGCCGGTGCCGATTCCCTTCATGAGCCCGATGGTATTCTTATTCATGATTGTTTCCTCCAAAATTTGAATGCTTTTTTACAGAAGGTTTTCCCTCCTGCATTAGTGTGCCCGGAAAAATCCAGTCAAGCAAAAAAATAGTTGGCAAATTTAGATACCAATATTTAAAAAAGAATGGTATAATAATACTGCAAAAATATGAAAAATAGAAAAATGAGAAAGGGGCTGTCAGTATGAACGATATCATTTTAAATATACTGGAAAGAAGAAGCATCCGCCGGTATGAGGACAAGGCGGTTTCCAAAGAGACGATGGCGGAAATACTTAACGCGGGCGCCTGGGCGCCCAGCGCCATGAACCGCCAGACCTGGAGGCTCACCGGAATTATTGATCCGGAAAAGGTGCAGAAGCTGGCGGCCGCCGTAAAAAAAGCGCTGGGAGCGCCCCAGTCGGAGGATTATTCCTTTTACCACGCGCCCGCCTTTATTATTGCCAGCAATACCAGGGGTTACGCGAACGGCATGGCGGACTGCGCCTGCGCTATGGAAAATATGATGCTGGCGGCCCATTCCATGGGGCTGGGCACCGTGTGGATCAACCAGCTGAAGGACACCTGCGGCGACGCCGGCGTGCGAAAGCTGCTGACGGCGTTCGGGGTGCCGGAGGATCACGACGTGTACGCCTGCTGCGCCATTGGCACCGCCCTGGGCGGGGCCAAAGCGCCTGACCGGAAGGCGGGCGCCACGGCGATTGTGGAATAAGCTGCCGCGGGGGAAACGGGAAAGCGGCTTAGAAAGCGTCCGCCCCAAACGGCTTGTAAAGAAGCCTGGCGCTCCGGAGTGACGCTCTTGCGGAAAAGCGGCTCGCCAGAGCTCTCCGCCGAAATGCCGGAGCCGCTTCCGGTCCGGGAAGGCCTTCCGGCATTTCGGCGGTTTATTGCCGGACGGCATGGAATCGGCTGATTTTTATTCTTGATACAGGGGAGTTGCTGGAATGGCCCATGAGCATTTTTACGTGAAACGGTCTGAGCGGGAGAGCTTGGTTCAGCCGGAGCTGATTTATACCGGGCTGCTGGAGGACGCCCCTAATTGGTTTAATATACAGCACAGCCATGATTTTTGTGAAATTTTATACGTGGCCGGCGGTGCGGGAGAAGCGATTTTAGAGGGGAAGAAATTCCGTTTGGCGCCGGGAGACCTGGTGGTGGTGAATCCGGGCACCCTCCATGAGGAGAGGTCAGACGCGAAAGCGCCTCTGCGCCTGATTTTTTTGGCGATCCGTGATTTCGCCGTGCCTGGCCTGCCCGCCGGGTGCCTTTCCCAGGAAAAGTACCGGGTGCTTTCCTGTGGGGAATACCGGTATAAAATGGATATTTATTTACGGGAGCTTTTGCAGGAGACCTCCAGCCAGATCGAATTTTATCAGGAGATTTCCCAGGGGCTGGTGTCGGCGCTGCTGGTTTTGGTGATGCGCCTGATCCGAATCAATCCGGAGGACGAGGCGGCCCTCAGCCAGGAGTGTCAGAAAATCAAGGAATATCTGGATCAGAATTTTACGTCTCCCATCACGCTGGATTCCCTTTCGGAAACGGTTTATATCAGCAAGCATTACCTTTCCCATTTGTTCAAGGAGCAGACGGGGGTTTCTCCCATCAAGTATCTGACCTCGAAACGGATGGAAAAAGCCTGCGAGCTGCTGTCCGAAACGGAACTGCAGGTTGCTGAGGTGAGCAAGGCGGTAGGCTATGAAAATCCTCTGTATTTCAGCCAGGTATTTAAGCGCATTTATGGGATTTCTCCAGTAAGATACCGCATGGGACGTGCATAATCACGAAATTTTATAAAAATCCAAATTTGTGAAAAAAGTAGTTGCTTTTTTCATGTCAGTTCTTTATAATAAATTATGAACTTTTTGTTACAGTTTAATGGACAGCCGGTTTTATGGGAATAGCAATCAAAAAAGGCCATTATCATGCGGGTTAAGGCATGATAATAGCCTGAAATGGTATGTCTATTAAAGTGTAGAATTTAGGAGGGAATATTTTTATGGAACAAAAACAAACTAACGGTATGGCTGTTGCCTCGCTGGTACTGGGCATTGTTTCCGCAGTATGTATTTTCTTCGGTTACTTTGCTTTTATCGGCATCATCACTGGTATCGTAGGCTTGGTCTTAGGCGTTATGGCGAAGAAGAAGCAGCCCTGTGGCATGGCCACCGCCGGCATCGTTCTTTCCGCTGTGGCTCTGGGCCTGTGCGTCATCACTTTCATCGCTTGCTTTGCCTGCACCGCCTGTGCTTTGGGCAGCGCCGGTTCCTTGAGCTATCTTGCTTAATTTCCACAGCAGTTAGCAGCATCGTTGAAGAACATATGGAAAAGCGAGGAAGATTTCTTCTTCGCTTTTTCTTTGTCCCGATTCCCTCTTGACCTTTGGTCGCCCGATTTATTTTGAAAGCTAGGTGAAAACAGCTATGTTTCCGTTTATTCATGTGGGTTCGCTGAATATTGGCACCTACGGCCTCTGCATCCTGATAGGGGCGGTGGCCGGCATCGGCGTGGCGCTGATCCGGGCAAAGCGCAGGAATTTTCCGGTGGAGGATACCTTATTCCTTTCCTTTTTCGCCCTGATCGGCGTGGGAGTAGGCGCCAAAATTTTATATCTTATTACCATTCTGCCGGATCTGATCGAGCATTTCCAGGAGATTTTTACCAGCCTGGAGGCGATCAATTTGCTGTTCACCAATGGCTTTGTGTTTTACGGCGGCCTGATCGGCGCGGTGCTGGCCATGTGGTGGTATACCCATCACTTTAAAATGGATTTCTGGCAGTCGGTAGAGCTGCTGATCCCCTCGGTTCCGCTGGTTCATGCTTTCGGCCGGATCGGATGCTTCTGCGGCGGATGCTGCTACGGGATCCCCTTTGACCCGCCCATCGGCATCGCTTTTACCAATTCACCGGTAGCGCCCAACGGGATACCGCTGTTCCCGGTGCAGCTGGTGGAGGCCGGCTTGAATTTCCTGCTGTTTTTCTTCCTGCTCTGGTTCGCCGGAAAGCCCAGGCCTCAGGGCAGGATTCTGGGCGCTTATGTCATCGCCTACGCGGTGATCCGGTTTGTGTTAGAGTTTTTAAGGTACGATTAAGAGCGGGGCATTCTTTGGGTTTTCTCTACCTCCCAATGGATCAGCCTGATCCTCCTTCCCATTGGTATTTGGCTGCTGGCACGGAGAGCGAAAGCAGGGAAAAAACCGGTTTCGGTGGAGCCAGCCGGGGCAGGCGAAGCCGTGGCAAAAGAATAAGCAAAGCCGCAAGCCGTTCAGCGCTCGTTCCGCCGCAGCCTCA
>ENA-OQNO01002305-OQNO01002305.1-human-gut-metagenome-genome-assembly--contig:-NODE-2305-length-11167-cov-2.464221_pt1 | contig 11167 bp, 3 predicted proteins | sample MGYA00242629_ERZ504880 | MGnify/ENA primary metagenome ERZ504880 (study PRJEB26092, sample SAMD00036377) | human gut metagenome | host: Homo sapiens | study: EMG produced TPA metagenomics assembly of... | reverse complement strand
GCCTGAGTCTAAACTATGCGGTAAATAACAGCCGGGCAGGTGGAATACTGGGATATGCTAAAAATTACCAGGTTGAAATGAAAACCATAAAGAACCTGGGGAACATAGACATAGACCGTAATCAAACCAATGGACTTGGTACATACGGCGGAGTGATCGGGAAGCTGGAAAAATCAGCAATTGCAGTGACAGACGCAGCAGCAACCGGAAATATCACAGTAAAAGGTGTGCAAAGCTATAACCAGGGAGGTTCCTTTGGCGGAATCATCGGGGAAACATCTGAAGTTTCTTCTATCAATTTGAAAAAGGTGACAGCAGGAAGTTATGATGATGCGGCAGCAGCGCCGGCAACACAGATTGCTATTCCGGACAGCGGGCAAAAAGTATTAAATGCAGGTGGAATCATTGGTAAGGCAGCAGCGGATACAGCAGCAGCTTCCAATACCATACAGATGGAGGGCGTTGTAAATAACAGCACCATTCAGCTGACAACATCTGCAAATGACAGTAAGATGGGCGGAATCATCGGATCAGAGCAAGGTTTTGCGGTGGAATTAAAAGATGTTCAAAACCGCGGAAACTTAAATGCAACACATATAAGTGATACAAATGTACTCTACAGCGGCGGATTTATTGGAAAGGCCCAGGGAGGCAGCATTCTGATTGAAGATACAGGCACAGACAAGAGCAATGTGGTAAACAGCGGAAATACGTCAATCAACAGCATTTTTGTAAATACCAATGCAGATCTGACTACCGTATATGCGGGAGGCGGAATTGGAAGCGCAGTATCAGTACCTCTTACAGTAAAAGGATTTGTAAATCAGGGCAATATCGAAATAACAGGACCGGGTAAAACCGGCAAAATGGCAGGCGGAATCATTGGCTTGTCAGACCAGTCAGAAGTAACCATCGGAGATAGTATCTCCAGCGGTAATATCAGCTTGAAGCAGATCAGCGGCAAGGGCTCCTTTGGAGGACTTGTGGGAAGAATCTCAAAAGCAGATATTTCGGTTACAGACAGTACGGCGTCGGGAAGTATTTCCCATAAGGATACGACTTATGCCGTTAGCCAGGAAGGTACCTATGGAGGCATCATCGGCGAAACATCAGAAGTTTCTGAGATTACGCTGAACGGCGTAACAGCCGGAAGCTACAATACGGCAGATATGAAACCGGCTACCCAGATCAATGTCAGCAACAGTAACAGACATGTGGTATCTGTGGGAGGCATTATTGGTAAAGTATCAAATCCGTCAACAGCGGCAGACGCCAAGAATAAGGTAACGATGGATGGCATTGTAAATAATAGTTCGCTTCAACTGGCGAATCCTCAGACAGAAAGCAAGCTGGGAGGAATCCTTGGAGAAATGCACAGCTACTCCGTGATTATGAAAAATACGCAGAACCGTGGGGATCTGACCGTAACAGGACTGGGTGATGAATCCGTTCTCTACAGCGGTGGATTTATCGGAAAAGCGCAGAATGGTGATGTGGAAATTACAGACACCGATGACACGGATGCAAGCAATGTACAAAACGAGGGTACGATTTCCATCGGCAAGACGCCAAGATCTGCAACAACAGCAGGATACTTATATGCGGGAGGTGCAGTGGGTTACGCGGATCAGACTCCGCTTTCGGTTCATGGATTTAGAAATGCAGGAGGCATTGCAATTACCGGATCATCTGCAGGCACAAACTTCTACGGAAGTACAGCGGCAGGCGGAGTACTGGGAAGTGTGACGCGGTCTGATGTTGAAATGGATGATAACATTTCTGCAGGAAATATTGCACTTGGCAATACGAACGGACAGGGAAGCTACGGCGGACTTGTGGGCAGAAGTGAACAGGGTAAACTGAGTATCAAAGATTCAGCGGCTTCAGGCAGCATCCAGCAAAATGGAAGCAATCCGGTAAATACACTGGGAACGTCCATTGGTGGTATCATTGGAGAACTGAATGAGGCAGCAGAAGTAAAACTGAAAAAAGTAACAGCCGGAAGCTATGATGATACAGATCCGGACAGCCAGACAAAGCTGTTTGTTCAGAATACGGACAGGCATATGTTAAGTCTGGGCGGCGTGATTGGAAAAGCAGCGGCATCCGATAACAGCGCCAATGTGATTACTTTGCAGGGAGTGACCAATAACAGCAATTTATTCCTGGAGAAACCTGCGACAGAAAGTAAACTTGGCGGAATCATAGGACATCTGAATGGGTATACCGTAAACATGAAAAATACCGTGAATATCGGTAACCTTGAAGTAACGAAGCTGGGTGATGAATCAGTGCTTTACAGCGGCGGATTTATCGGAAAAGCAGAAAATGGAAATGTCCTAATAGAAGACAGTGATGATACTGGCAACAGTAACGTCAGAAATACCGGTAATACAGTTATTGATCTGGAAGTGCAGAATCCAAAGGCTGATACCTTTACACCTGGCACCGTTTATAGTGCCGGAGCAGTGGGATATGCGGATGAGACCATGCTTGAACTGTTTGGAGTGAGAAACGAAGGTAATGTAGAAGTAACAGGTGAAAACCAACATGCTAATTTCTACGGAGCAGGAATTGCGGCATATGCTGCAGACAGCGCATATCCAACAGCGCCGCCAACCACACGTTTCATAGTCCAGAATGCACTGAATCAGGGGAATATCCAGGACAACCGGGATAAATCTGATCCGGATGAAGTGCCGGCAAGGGCAGACGGAATCGCAAAAGCCGGTGGAATTGCAGCAGAGGTCCTCTATAAGAGCGGCGTGGATATAAGCTATAACCACAATGCAGGGGGAATCAAAGCAGACATGGCTGCAGGTATTGTCCATACTCTGGAGGAAGACAGCCTTCCATTCAGTACAGTAAGATACAACATCAACGTGGGAACCATTGATGCAGGAAAGCATGAAAACGGAGCGGATATAACCGCAATGTGGCAGCTTCCGGTAAAAGTGGATGTAAACGGAGATGAGTATAACGGACGGGGCGAGAAATTGACAACTGCTCCGCCGGATGAAGGAGAAGGGGATGCCGAAACCCCGGAAACTACATCTGTAAAAGCAAAAAAACAAAAAAATAAGGCAGATAAAAAAGCTGAGACAACAGCTGAAACAACAGCGCAGACAACAGAAAGCCCCGCTGAAAAGCAGACCGGGCAGGACACAGAAAGCGAAAAAGAAACAAAGCAGCTGGCTTCAGATGAAAGTGAATCAGCAACCAAGAAAGTACCGGAAACAGAAGAGGTTAAAGATACAAAAAAAGCATCGGAAACAGAAAGTTTGAAGGAAACGGAAAGCCAGACAGCAGCTAAAAAGGTACCGGAAACGGAAAGCCAGACAGCAGCTAAAAAGGTACCGGAAACGGAAAGCCAGACAGCAGCTAAGAAAGCGCCGGAGACGGAAAGCCAGACAGCAGCTAAGAAAGCGCCGGAGACGGAAAGCCAGACAGCAGTGAAAAAGGCACCGGAGACGGAAAGCCAGACGAAAGTAATAAAAGAACCGGAAACAGAAAAAGCGAAGAAGTCCAGTGCAGCATTGAGATCTGCAGCGGTAACCGAAATACAAACGGTACCGGAGACGGAAGAAGAAACCAATATGGATTCTACTTTGGAAGTGGAAAGTTCAGAACGTGTAAGAGCCGGTTCCAGATCCGGAGAGGTATCTGTGATAGATATTAGTCCGGAAACGGAAGCGGAAGAATCAAAAGAGAGTGCCGAAATGCACCCGGAAATACAGGAAAAAGAAACCAGATCCAAGAGCCGAACAGGTTCAGGCAGTGGTACAGCCACTGAGGGAACTTCAGAATCCGAAAGAAGTACAGAATCTGAAATCCTTACGGAAACAGAGACGGAGTCTTAAACAGTAACAGAAGCCGAAAGTATGTCAGAAACAGAAAGTGAATCTGAATCCGCGACTGGTTTTGAGACGGAGAGTAACACAGAGTCCGAAACTTCAACAGAAACGGAAACTGAAACCGAGACTGAAACGGAAACAGATTCGCCTGAACCGCCAAAACCGGCAATAGCCCAGTATTATAACATAGGGCTGGAAGATATGGTTCGTCCTGAGCAATCGGAAGGAACCGATACGACTGACACAACAGATACAATCGATACAACAGGTACGACCGAAACGGATGAGTCTGAGGAAGAAGAGCCGGAAGCAGAAAGTGCAATCTTGTTAAGTCTTGCACAGATGCAGGATTTAGATACCTTAAAAGATAAATCCGGCTGGGATGATACCCTGATAGAAGGAGTTAACCCGGCAGATCCGGATACACCGGCAAAATGGATGATGCATACCGCGGATGAGTCAGAAGGACAGTATACATTGCCTGTATTAAGAGGAAATGAATATGTACCGGATGATGAAACCCATTATATGGTAGAGGCAGTTCATGATGTATCCATTACAAATGATCCGGTTTCCGGTGATTATGTAGTGAATTGGAGTTATACAGAACAGACGGATCCGTCTGTGGATGGATTTGCAATTATGTTATATGATGCAGATCAGAATCCAAAGAGGATACTTACCTTAAGACCCGGGCTGGCGGACCAGACCGGAACGCCAAAAGCAACTTCTTACAGTTACCACTTCAGTCCGGAGTACTGGGCTGATATCACAAACCGTTTGACGGAGGATACACCATTTGTCTTAAGTGTAGCCGAGGTGAGGGATGGCAACGAGAGAAGGATGCGGGGCAAAGAAATAGATATCACCTTAGGCAAGACAGAGGGCCTGATAGAAGCAGGTAACTCTTTAGTAATGGAAGCGGATCCCTTAATCCTAAATAGCAGGAGAGGAAAAATGAGATTTTCCCGGGGATACAGCGGAACGATCGGAGATACGGTAGTTCAATATGCTTATACCCGTTTAGGGGATCCTTATTCCATGCCATTGGCAGGACAGGGGAATTACCTGGATTGCAGTTATCTTGTTATGACAGCCTATGACCTTGCAGGTGTATCGGTACCCCGTGTTGCGGCCTGGCAGGCACAGTTCTGTGCCGAACAGGGAAGTGTAGTTTCCAGAGAGGAACTTCAGCCCGGTGATTTAATTTTTTACAGTTATGAAGCTAATGGAGATTATATGAATATCAGTCATGTAGCAATCTATGTAGGTGACGGGATGATGATTCATGCGGCTAATTCCGCCAGAGGTACTGTATTAGATCCAATTGTTGAATCTAATATAAACTTTTACGGAAGACCATATACTGCTGATGCAAATATCAATGCGAATGCAGATATGACGCCAATTGGAACCAACGATGCCGAAATCTACCTGGTTGCACAAATCGTAGGTTTGGAAGCCGGCGGGACAGGAGTAGAAGGAATGACTGCTGTTGCAGAAGTAATCCGCAACAGAGTAATGTCACCATTATTCCCCAATACAGCTACAGGAGTTGTAGCAGCGCCGGGACAGTTTACAACCTATGCCATGATTGACAGTTATGTACCAACAGCAGAACAGATCTCGATCGTTACCCAGGTGATGAACGGAGAATTATCTGTTTTAAATAATTCAGATTGTCTGTATTTCTGCAGCAAAGGTTTCTATGAATCACAGGGAATACATGATGGATTCTGGGGAAACATGAATTTGATAGCAGAATATGGAAATTGTTTCTTTGTACCCTGACGGTACGAGGACAAATCGGAGGCACTATGATTATATGATTATTATAATTATAGTGCCTTTTATAATAATACGGTTATACAAGGGAGACAAGTATATACAAAGGAGAAAAGTTTATATGGAAAGCAGAATATTATTAAAAATTACAAGCATTCTTATGATTATTATGGGAGGAATAACTCTGATCTATCATCTTGTGCTGTTTGATGGGATTGGATTATTCACAGAAGGTTTATTATCTAAAATCGTTTTAACAACATTATTTATTTACAGCGGTTATGCAATTTTAATGATTGTATCCGGTATTTTAGGTTTGGTATTTAACAGGCGGGATGACAGAATGAATGTGATCCGAATACTGGGAACTATTATGTTTATCTTACAGCTATTAGGCGTTGTTGGCGTGTTGCTTTCGGGCGATAATATCCTGACCAGCATACTGGGGCTTTTATTGCCAGGCTTATATATTTTAGGAGCAAAGGATTATTATTGATTTTTATTTTGAAAATAACCGGTTCATTATTTGCCGGATTCTATAGATTTGAGTGGGTATGAAAGTTGCTTAGTATTTTTAGAAGTGTGGGATCGGCGTTTTGATAAATTCATCTGCTGCAGTGATTTTGCTGAGACATCTGCAGGTGATTTTATAAATTTATAAGAATAGGGGATGATGATATGAATGTATTTACGTGAAACAAGAAGCTGAGAATTACATAAGAAAAGGAGAGAAATATGGAAAACCGAAAGAGACAGTTAATGATGTTAATCTGTTTTCTGGCAGTTTTTGTATCCGGTATCTGTATGATGCAAATGGAAACATTGGCGGCCCCATCTCAAAAAAGTTTCTGGGATGTGGAGGATATCAATCCGGTATCCAATCCTGCAACAGAAAACTGGTTGACTACATTAATTGCAAAACAAATTGTAGGTTCGCCGAAACCTACGCCTTCGCAGCTTACCCAGGAACAATTTGACTCTATTGAGACACTTGTTATTAAAACCGTTCCTGGCAGTGGGAAAACACCCTGGGAAGCACCAAAAGAACTGGCTAATCTCAGGAATCTGAAAGAAATTGAATTTCAGGCATTAACAACAGAAAGCGCTTTTAATAACACGCCAAATGAAATGTTTGAGATTCCTTCCCTGAAAAAGCTAAAAATCTCGTATTATAAGGGGAATTTTCCCGCAAAATTATGTTTGGCTACTCAGATTGAAGAACTTGAGCTGCTCAACGGGTCAGGAACTTTAGGAAGCAGTAAACAAACGGTGATACCGCAGGAATTCGGAAATTTAGTAAACCTCAGGCGTTTGAATATTCAGGAGACGATGAGTAATCTTTCATTTCCGGCATCAATAGGGAATCTGGTAAATTTACAGTCGATTGAAATATCCGATGGAGAAGGGGTTATATTTCCGGATGAAATCGGAAAACTACAGCAATTGGAAATTTTCAATACAGCAAATGTAGTAATGGATGAATTTCCGGCTGGACTCACCAACTGTAAAAATTTAAAAGAACTGTCCCTGTATGGAAGACACTATACGGAAATACCCGAACAGATCTCGGATCTGGCGAATCTGGAGAGGCTGGAATTACTGTTTCTGCCCACTGGATGCAGGATCCCGGACAGCATCGGACAGCTGACAAAACTAAAATACTTATCCACATATAGCGTCTATTATAATGACCTGGATAAAGAGGTTGGAATCACACAGCTTCCGGAAAGTATTGGAAATTGTACAGAGCTGGAGGAATTGAACTTAACAGGGGCGTCTATCACGTCTTTGCCAAAATCAATTACCAAACTGAAAAAGTTAACAAAACTGGATTTAAGCCAATGTTTAAATCTGAAAAGCCTGCCTGCAGATATCGGTGAATTAACCGGACTGACTCAATTGGATATGGAAATTATCCTTCCCAATATTGGTCAGCTCAGCACCTTGCCGGATTCTATCGTAAATCTGACGAATCTGACCGAAATAAAAGCAGGACAGCAGCAGCTGAAAAGCCTGCCGGAGCAAATCGGAAAGATGAGCGGTTTAACGGCGATCTATGTAGAAGGAAACCAGCTTACCAGACTGCCGGATTCTATCGGCCAGCTGAAAAATCTGGGCATACTGCAGGCACAGAGAAATAATCTGGTAGAAATACCAGCGTCAATCGGAAATCTGTCCCTGGGGCAGTTGTTTCTCCAGGGCAATCAGCTAACCTCATTGCCGGAAGAAATTTCTGAGCTGGAAGGAAGCAGCTGGATGGGGCAGGTCGCAATTGATTTAAGTAACAATAAGTTTAAAACCGTTCCCGATATTTCGCTGTTCAAGAAAGCAACCGTTGCATCCTTAGATTTATCAAATTGTGAAATCGAGGAATTGGGCGATTGGACGCAGGAGGACGGGAGACCGGGAGCACTCAATGGGTTTTATGCAAATCAAAGAGTTGGCGTATCCGTAAACTTGTCCGGTAACCGCATATTGAATATACCGGAGTCATGGGAAGGAAAGGTTGTTCCCTCCAGTACAGTTCTTAAGGGACAGACAACGAAAGTTACGGCACAATATAATGCAAGTACCAAAAAGGCAGTTTTAACAAATCCGCTTCAATACCATGGCGGAAAGCTCCCAATTGACAAATATACTATTTCCGGCGGAGGTAAATACGACTATAATGCCTATACGTTTACCTGGGATAATGCAAAACCCGGAGATATGTATACCATCACTTTTGATGCCAAGTCGATTTATAATTCCCAGGGAGAAAAGCTATCACAATATTCCGGAACGTTTTACGTGAGCGTGGGTGAGGGAGCACAGACTGGACATACACTTAAACTGACAGCCAGAAATGCCAAAGGCGAGGATATAACCAGTCAATGGCCGAAGAGCTTTAATAGCAGCTACGAAGTATTCCCGGATGAAACCATACAGTTTAAATTACCGGGAATCTCAGGATATACATTAGCAGCTCCAAGTGGTGAATTTGTTCAGGGAACCGGAAGTATATCAGCAACAGATGGATTTATCAAGATTTCTAAAATCACCCAGAATAGTGAAGTGGTATTCCATTATGCAAAGGGACTGCATCGTATTCAGGTAGTACCGGTTGAAGATGGAACGAGCACAGATCTGACAGGATTAGCGGAAGATCCGAACTATCAATTCAATTATGAAGTAGAAGAGAACGGATCCATTACTATCCATGCACCTCAGATTAAAGGTTATACGATAAAAGGTGACAGCCAGATAACCCTGGAAGGGGTAACTTCGGACCGGATAGTGAAATTCACTTATACCAGAAACCAGGTAGAAGAAAAAGTAAATATATCTATACGGGTAGAGGATAGAGATGGAAACGACTTAAGTGCATTAGTGGACCAGAGCGTCACACCTTTAAAAAGGGAAGTGGCAAAGGGAAGTAATGTAAGAGTAGAAGCCCCAGTGATAAGCGGATATAAAATTCATGGAGATAGCTTCAAGGAATATAATCCAATCACGAAGGATGAAAGGGTAACATTTACGTACAAAAAAGATTTGCAAGTGACAATCCAGGTAAAAGACAGTGATGGAAAAGACCTGTCGGAGCTGGTGAACCAGGAAACGAATCCGTTAGTGATACCAGTGTCCAAAGGCGACAACGTAAGAGTAGAAGCCCCAGTGATAAGCGGTTATAAAATTCATGGAGATAGCTTCAAGGAATATAATCCAATTACGCAGGATGAGAAGGTAACATTTACGTACAAGAAAGAGTTGCGAGTGACGATCGAGGTAAAAGACAGCGAAGGAAAAGACCTGTCAAATCTGGTGAATCAGGAAACAACTCCACTAGTAATACCTGCACTCAAGGGTGACAACATAAGAGTGGAAGCCCCAGTGATAGGCGGATATAAAATTCATGGAGACAGCTTCAAAGATTTCAAACCAATTACAGAAAATGTGAAAGTAGAATTTATTTATAAGGAAGAAGTAAAACCGATTGAAAAAGTAACGGTTACAATCCATGTAAAAAATACTGCCGGAGAAGATCTAAAGAGTTTGGTAGATCAAAATGTAAATCCTTTAACCATACAGGTGGAGAAAGGAAGTGATGTTACGGTCGAGGCTCCTGTAATAGAGGGCTATAAACTGCAGGGACATAGTCAGATAGGATTCTACCCGATTGGAAAGGACGAATCAGTAGAATTTATTTATGAGGAAGAAGTAAAACCTGCAGAGAAAGTAACCGTAACGATTCAAACTCTGGATACCGATGGAAATGATTTGAACAGTCTGGTAAATACAGAAGAGAGTCCATTAATCTGGGAGGCAGAGAAAGGCAGCAATGTTAAAGTCGAAGCTCCTGTGATCGAGGGATATATTCTGCAGGGAGAAAGCACGAAAGAATTTTCTCCAATTCAGCAGGATGAAAATATTGTATTTACCTATGCAAAAGAAATAAAACCGGTAGAAAAAGTAAACATAACCATTATTCCCAGGGATGAACAGGGCAATGATCTCAGTGGTCTTGTAAATCAGGATGAATCCCCATTGCTTATGGTAGTGGACAAAAATAGCAATATTATTGTTTCCGCTCCGGTAATAGAAGGATATAAAATCCAGGGATACAGTTATCAGGAATTTTACCCTATACTTCAGGATGAAACTGTTATCTTTACCTATAAAGAAACGGTTAAACCGGTGGAAAAAGTAAACATTTCCATACTGTTAAGAGACGATTTAGGAAATGATTTAAGCAGTCTCACAGACCAGGAAATTTATCCATTGGTTAGGACTGCAGAAAAGGGCAGTAATGTGAGAATAGAGTATCCGGAAATTGAGGGGTATGAAATTCAGGGGGAAAGTGTAAAGGAATTCACGCCGATTCTTCAGGATGAAGAGATTACATTTACCTATCACAAAAAAGAAAAACCGGTAGAAAAAGTATCTGTTTCCATTCATGTGCTGGATGAAAAGGGAAAAGACCTAAGCAGCCTGGTAGATCAGTCAGTGGAACCTCTTGTGGTAGAAGCAGAAAAAGGCAGTGAAGTCAGGATTGAAGCTCCAACAATTAATGGTTATGAAGTGGTCGGAGATGGCGTACAGCTGTTTTGCCCGATTGTCAGAGACGAAATTGTGGAGTTTGTATACAAAGAAAAAGAAAAGCCCGTTGAGAAGGTAAAGATTCGTATATCGGTAAAAGACGAGTATGGCAGGGATTTATCTGCACTTGTAGATCAGTCCATTTCACCGCTGGAATTAGAAGCGGTAAAAGGAGAGTCCGTAAGAATCTGGGCACCGGCTATTGACGGATATAATGTATACGGCTCAGGTTATTATGAATTTTCACCGATTATAAGAGATCAGACAGTAACTTTCTACTACAAACAAAAGATCATACCAGTAGAGAAAGTAAAGATTTACGTAAAAGTTTTTGATGATTACTTCATCGAATGTATCAGCATTCAGTTTGTCGTTAGATTGCTGTTCCTGCTTATTCCCTCGATGTGATAATCCTTATATAAATCACGGATAAATTCATCATCATTATAGGA